>Ga0073934_10004695_pt1 | contig 22227 bp, 33 predicted proteins | sample LarsenN4metaG_FD_76834 | JGI IMG/M metagenome (GOLD analysis project Ga0073934, IMG submission 76834) | Hot spring sediment bacterial and archeal communities from British Columbia, Canada, to study Microbial Dark Matter (Phase II) - Larsen... ...
GGCTGCGGTCTGAATAATCGCGTCTTTCGCCTGAATATCATCAAAAAGCAATACATTGTAGAGGGTCTTGGAAAATGAATTTGGGTCATAGCCCAACATCACGGCGCAACCGCCTTGTGGGTCTAGGTCTACAATCAAAACCCGTTTGCCTTGTAGTGCCAGCGCTGCGGCAAGATTAAGTGTGGTAGTAGTTTTTGCTACACCGCCTTTCTGATTGGCAACCGCTATGACGTGAACTCCGCGATCCGCAAGCTGCCTGACAAGAGCATCTAGCTCTCTGCGAGGGATACGAAAGTTTTTCCCAATACGCACCGCCGGAAGTTTGCCGGAATGTATCCAGCTTTTGATTGTGTTAACGTGGACGTTCAGCACCCTAGCTGCGTCCTCTGTTTTTAGATATTCCGTTTCCGCCATTTAGATACTGGTAACGCCAGTATGAGAGACACAAAAAAGAGTGTCAATAAGCAAAAACGCACATACAGGCAATTTAAGCGTCTTTAATGGGGAAAGGTGTCTTTGGTCGTTCAGGCTCCGAAACGCGCTCTAAACGCAAATAACGCAGTCAGAGAGGCATTTCTATACAGGTCTTGGGGAGAGGGTTATATCGTTTCGTCTGGCAGGTCGGTGGGAAGCAGAAGTAGGGTATCCGAGCGGTCAGCTTCTGTGATAATCAGCAGAACCCTGCCAGTGGAGAGAAGATACTGGCTTCGCAAGCGCCCGCCATGCTCCAACGCCCTGTCATTGGCCTGTTTGACCTCTTCGGGCAAGTCGCCCCAATCACCGGCTGCATGGCGCTTTATGAAATTGCGCACGTCCTGGTGCGCGTTGCTGAGTGCCTTCAGAACCCGTTGTGTTGCCCGTACCTGGCCGAGAAGGAATTTGCGCTGCATCACCATAGGAGACGACCTCGCGGCTAAACCGAGATAGGATTATAACCAGGTGCAGGCCAATCCCAACTCCGTGTAGGCAAATATGTTTTACGGCTGGCGAAATTTCTCCCTAGCCTCATCTATTGCCTGCCTCATCTCTTCAACTGCCCGATCCGTGCTTGACCTAACATCCTGCCACTGATCTTCACCCGCCTCTTTCATCTCGGCCAGTTTGCGCCGTACAGCCTGTCGCTTACGATTGAGTTCTTCAATGAGCGGCTGAGTATCGGCCATCACCCTGTCTTGGCAGCGGTCAATCTGGGCACCCCACTCTTTCAAGCGCGCTTCGATTTTCCCCTGATAGGCTAATCGCTTGTCTTCCCGTGCCATATAAACTTCCTTCTCTCAGACGTGTCAATTTACACCTGCATTGGAAAGTGTTGATTGCTACGATCATTATAGCCTCTTTGACCGGATTTGAAGACACCTCACCAGTATGATTTACCTACAAAAGCATCTGTGCAAGTTCCGTCACTGTCTCTTTGAAACTTGGGTCGTATCCGTGTACCTCACGCCATTTCTGCCAAAAGTGAATGAGGCTTCCGCCGCCACAGCCTGAGCCTGTGGCATAGCAGTTCCAGTAGTTTTTCTGAATGTTGACTTGAAAACTTTTATGCTCGTCCTGGTGGAAGGGGCAGTAGCCCATACCTCTGCTGTCCAGGTGCACAAACTGAGAGATAAAATCAAAAACGCTCACCCTCGCCACAAGCCGATCCGACAGCTTCTCACCTGCAACCTCCTTTACCTTCTCAAAAGTGGGGGAGGGGGCAACTTGTCTTTCCTCCGGCGACCTGGCTACAACTGCATTGATAAACTCTTGTGGTACGAGCTGCGGCGCGGCCAACAAAATCAACTGTTCCTGGATGCTTGGGGCTAGGGGAGTACCATTCGAGTTTATAAAGTGGTGAACCTTCATGTCTTTGCGGTGAAGTCCTAGCGGTAGTCTCACAAATGAGCCTGCACCTTCAAGACCTTCTAAGCTGCTCTGCTTAGGGTAAATCTCGATCTGCTCGATGTCATGCTCCAGCGCCAGTTGGTGACCAAATCTGCGGGCTATAGAGCCTGAAATTTGGGGCACAAAAAACCACAGGTGTCCACCTCGCCGCGACTGCTCTAAATAGCCTCTAACCCCTGAAATTTGCAGTTTCTGAGCCATATTGCAAATCTGCTGCCATTGCTCCGGCTGGTCAGCGTCAAAGCAAACCCATTTAGCCTCTGATCGCTCGTCCAGCGCATACGCGCCGATAGTCATCGGCTGCTGATCCGGATAGCGATAATCTTCAAGGTGGGCAGCCACAGTATCGTGCGTCAGCGGTTGGGGAAGCTGAATGTAGCTGCCAGAGGCAAGCTGCACCGGATATCTATCCCATCTGGGGATAAAGGTTGCAGCAAAACCCGCAACTAACGCCTGGTCAAGCTCGCGTTTCGGTTCGTTTTCTGTGCGCATAGCCTATTCTACAGGTTAGAAACAACACCTCTGCTGTTCTCGATCTGCTCAACTACTGAGTTCGGCTAGTGCTCCACAAAATCTGCATATTCACCGGAAATGTATCTGCTGCCGTCCGGGTCATCTGGTCTGCCAGTTCTGTAAGTCTCGGTATTCATCTCAACTAGATTGTTTGCCAGGAGCCAAAATACAAATCCAGCTTTGTTTCTGATGTTGGTTGAATGCCTGAGAGATTTGTCATTCAAGGCTGCCTCAACTTTGGGTGCGCTGAACGCTAGTATTAGCCCTCTAGCAAATCTGATACTCATTCCGGTTTCGTGCCTGGCTCGGTCTGCTAACCACTCATCAACTCGGTTCGGTAGTTCCTCAGCTACCCTCTGGATTTCAGGGTAGGCGACACTTAGATAGCCTGCGTCTCTATTACTAGCTTCAATATTACTGCGCCGGAACATTTGGTTTCTGCTTCGCTGTTGTCCGGCTTCGCTGCCTAGTCTGCGCTCCGGGTCGTGCGTGGCTCTGTGTTGCTTAACATATTCATCGGTTTTTTCTTCTTCCTGGCCTATTGGTAGGGGTAGGGGAGTGAAGGACAGGCTTCCCTCGCTTTCAGAGGGGTCTTGTTGTTGTTGGTGTAGGTACGAAGTACCTAACTTTGGTTTACTATCGTTGGTTTTGCTTTGGTTAAGCCGCATTGAGGGAAAAGCAAAGGACAGGGGTTTGCCCCCATGCTCATTCCAGCAAGCCTCAGCCTGCGCCTGCAATCCTGGCCGGACTGCATAAAGCTGTGGGTTGATCTGATATACGTTGGGCAGTTTTTGCTTGCTGATTGGGTCGCGGCCATTTCGCCGAATATAGACAATACACCCTGTAGCTTCTAGCTCATCTAGGGCTTCCTGCACCGTATCTTTACTTTTTCCGGTGTCCTCTGCAATGGTGCGTATTCCCGGCCAGCAGATACCATATTGATCTGCTCGGCTGACTAAGTTGTGAAGGACTTTATAAGTGGGGTCTGTGAGGAAGCGGGCGGCTGCTCGATCAGCCTCAACGTAGGTAGAAGCATAGGACAACATAACGGCAATCTCCTTTTGGATATTTGCCCGCTGTCCTGGTACTTTTTGGAGTGCCTGCGCCTTAGAGTATTACTAAATGTTCTAGATTGGGCTTGCCAGAACGTCAATTTCGGCTATACTCTAAGTTAGAAGTTGAAATTCCCCCGGGTCGGGGAAATTCCAGCAGGACACCCGCAACAGTTTTCTCAGGACTAGCGGGTGTTTTGTTTATATACAGTTAGTGACTATAACGCCCTTTTGGGATTTTGGCGAATTTCAATTGGTTGAATGTGCTCTATTGGGAACCTGCACTGAGGACAACGTTTTCCCAGTTCAGATAGAAGTGCACCTAAGGCCGTCAAGGTGGCAACTGCCGCCTCAAACGAGGGCTGTGTCACGATCCACGCCATGCAACCACTTAACGCCAAGATCATCAAAAGTCTGGTGAGTAAGGTGAACTGCAATCCCTTTAACGCCGCCACGTCTTCCTCCAGGTGGAATGCCTTTTCCCAGATTATAAAATGCGCTTGTTCGCGTGCGACATTATGCTTAATGCCAATAGTCCCATTAGGAACATCCCAATGACTACCCCTGCTAAGAACGAAATGATAACTGTCTGATCCAACCCGTTCATTTGCTGCTCCTTTATTTATTCATCCAGCCCGGTAAAAAATCTCCCTGAGAAGCAGGGAGATTGAAAAAGAGGGCAGTTTTCGTCACAAAATTTTTCGCCCAGTTTAACGCCAAACACCAGTTACAGTTAAGCTGCCTAATAGCCCATACAGTAGCGCTTAAGCGTGCTCAGGCTCCATCCGGCGCGCTGCTCCAGCCGTTCACCCTCACAAGCAATGATCTGAAGGATAGTTTCTCGGGCTTCGCCAGCAAAATACGCAATGGCCTCAATGTCGTAAGCGCTATCGAGAAAGAGCTTCATAACCATCCGATGCGCGACATCATCAATTTCCTCATCAACAAGCCTTGAAATAGCAGCCAGGTTTGATTGCTTCCAATCCAGTGAACTGTTTTTCGCCACCATTTCGAGGGAAGGGTGTCCCATATTCATTTGACTTCTCTCCTCATCCTAGCTCCGCTTCCTACAGACTATACGCCAACATCTCCTCCAATTAGACGTGCGTGATCGGCGATCAAAATAAAAAGACGAGTACGTTTGTACTCGTCTAGCCATGACGTATAGAAACTACAGAGGATCACTCTGACTGGTGTCCAAAAACAATCTCTGTAAGCAGAGTGAGAACAGCACGAAGCTGAGCCGCCTGTGGTGGGAGCTGCTCTGATTGTTCTTGAGCACGACACTGCTCAACCAGGTCTCGTTTCCAAGCGGCCTGCCAAGTATGGCTAAGAGAGAAATCATTCCCGATACAAGAATGCTCGCGTTTGAAGGCTGCGTACAATTCAGCAATCTGGCCTGAGCTAGTGAGTGTGCCTTCTCCCATGCACCTCAAAAGCCGATCTAAGAAATCATCAGCGAGGAGAAGCCGAGCTTCCCGGACCTCGCAGGACGGAAGGTTCAAATTAACCATCTGCTCGTTCATCATGCTCGTGACTATACCTGTGCTGCCTTTCTCAATCATAATTGGTGTCTCCTTACCAAGCACTACAAAACCGAATATAAAACCATGCTCGCGTTGAGCCAACACGTAACATCGCTCGTGGCTGAGCGATGTTGGACATTAGATAAGGAGTAGCTTCTTCCAGCAAGGAAGAAGCCACAAGGGTTAGATAAAACAACGTGAACGGATTGTCTCACCGACTGATACCGTAGGGTACACTTCAACCATCATCCACTATACGCTAGGTCTCCAAGAAATTGGACTGTAAGGCTATGTTAGAGTTTGTTACTCCTTCAAGGAGCGCCGGGCAGCTTCGACACCACGCTTCAGTAGCTTATACACACTGGCAATGCTGACATTCATCTGCTGGGCGATCTCGATAGGGGTGTACCCTTTCAAAAGCAGCATGTGCGCCATACGCTGGTCTGGCGTCATGGCTTCAAGCGCTGCTTCGATGAGCAGTCGCTCTTCACATTTACCGGCTATGTCGGCAGTCTGATCGCAATCATCACGCATCGCAATTTGATGGGATATTGATGTTATCGTAGCGTGGTTCACCTCGCCCTCCGCATCCACTGTTTCCTCAAGGTGTACTTTGCGTTTTTGATCCCTTAGTTCGTCCAGACCATAGCTCTTGGCCTTCAATGCAACTGAGTTGACGAAATGTTGGTCACTTTTCCAGGTGAGGTCTTCCCGTTTTGTCCGCTCCTCAAAATATTCAATTGCAGCACTCACAAAGACTTCCGACTTGACGCCAGTTTCCATTCCCTGCATTTTGCGCTGAACCCGCTCACTAATGGCATCGTGCCAGCGAGCGGCTCTCTCTAAGAAAGCGTTAGGTTCGCTTGCCATTCGTGTCTCCCCATGTCTATCCCCATTTTTTTTGGTACTCAAAACGTGTTGTGCAATTGTCCTCCTTGTCTCTTAAGAGCCGTCAAATCTAATTTCACTCCAGGCTATAAATAAATGATTATTAATAACTTAGGGAGCGCTCCCAGTAGCGCCATAGACAAAAAAACCACTGACCCAACCTAAACTGAGCAGTGGTTTTCCCAATCAGTACAGATACTTACACAAGTACATAAGAGATCGCGCCTTCCCCCAACGGAAGAGATTTTTACACATACGAATGCCCCATACGATTTCTTGCTTATAAATACTATACGATAAGGCACGCATAAATTTGACCCTGGCATCTGTGCAGCATATACAAGAAATGAAAGGAAAAGCAAAGAAGTTGTAAAGGACTATAGGAAAATGAAGCCAAACGAAGAGGTAATAAGAGAGAGCAAATTGACAAGTAGACACAATCACGATTGTATATGCACCAAAATTCTTCATAAGTTACAGAAGACCTACTGTGGTGCCCAGATGACAGGGAGAAAATCGCAACCAGAGGCAGTAACTATATACTTGGTTCCGCCAACTATATTGACAAGATATGCACCAGGAGGATCACTCGCAACGGCCAAATATGCTCCATCTGACGACCAACTTATGGCGTGGATTGTGTCGGGTATCTGGGGCGGAGCGATAATTCGAGTGACGTTTCCTGCTTTGTCCAAAATCTGGATCTCACGTTCATTTACAGTTACGGCGATGTGGTCACCGGATGGAGACCACGCAAATCCACTGTACCTCATGGTTGTATTGTTTGAGAGGTTCTGTATTGCGCCTGTCTCGACATCCGCAATATAGAGTTGAGCAACGGCATCTCGCGTCGAAGTAAAGGCAAGAAATTTCCCATCCGGTGACCAAGCGGCATCCCTATCTTCAGCCGTAGCATGGTTTGAAATATTCCTTGTTTCCCCTGTTGCAACGTCCAAAATAGAGATTTCTGCAATGCCACTTTCATAGTCTGTGAATGCAATATACTGACCATCCGGCGACCACACAGGGGCAAAAACATATGAGGTTTTAACCGCAAATTCACGAGTAGTTCCGCTCAAAATATCAGCAATAAAGAGAGGAGATGTATCTACACCTACTAAGTGAGTAAATGCGATGTGTCTGCCGTCAGGCGACCATGAAGGGGACATGGCATTTTCGATGCTAGAAGCGAGAGGCCGTCGAGAACCACTAGCGAGGTCAACAATGTAAATGGCTCTCTGGTTGTCTGTATCTGATTGATAGACGATCTGCCGACCATCAGGTGACCAAGCTGGTTTCCAATCCCAAGCAAAAGGGTTATCTGATAGACGAAAGGGTGTCGTCCTATGGAGCCAATCGGAGATGTAGATTTCCGCATTGTAGCCGCAGTCCGCGAAGGCGAACATGGCATGGGGTAATTTATCAGCAAGTGCTGCCGCAATCCCTATCATAGCTAGGCAGATGAGCCACACGAGTATGTAAAGTCGCAGCAATAAGGACATCCTCTCGTCTACTCTTCCTGAAAATGTAACCCCATATTATTCCCAAACCTTAAAGTACTACGCTTAGACACAGTAACTACACCTACATGGTATGCTCTTTTTCAAATGCCTGCTAAAATTCGACACCCTATAACGCTTACAGCTACTTAACTCCGGGGATTTCGATACATCTGAAAAGAAAACCCAACATGAAAACCCGACAACTGGCGAAAACTAACAAGCAATTCGTGGTGAACCTGAAATTTATCTGCCTCCTTTTAATGTTTACCCCATTGCTCCTACTTATTCATCAAACTCCTTCTTCTCTCACTCAACCATTTACTGTAACGCCAAGTCTCACCCCAACCAATGTCATCTACACACCTTCTCCCACCTGGACACCAACGCTTTCTCCCTCCCCCATCCCAACGCTGACTGTTCCGCTAACGGAACGATCCCCTATCACCATCACAAATGCAAACCAAATCGGGAAGTTTCGTAGCTGGCAGGTAACAGGTGATGGTTTTACCAGCCTTTCATTTAGTCCGGATAATGCTTACTTAATTTCTACTGGGAACGCTTCAGAGCAAACAGAAGCTGTTCGCTTCTGGAACATACAAGGTCAGGATGTTACGAGCACAGAGAACTTGCTTGAAGATTTCCCACGTACCGCAAGTGCAGTCAATGCGAGGTTTAGTTCAGATGGGCAACGTTTTATTGCCATGGTGGGCATGATCGGTATATGGGATGTCCAAAACCGAGAACTCATTGGGCGCTTTTATCAAGACGGTGCTTCAATGGCAACCTTTGCTGGTGACAATACCTCTGTTCTCGTTGCAGGCGGCTACCAAGTCGCCTTGTGGAATATTGCCGCTGACATTCCTACTCCAAACGAGACAACACCCTCAACAGCCGATCTCGATTTCGATCCGTTTGGCGTCTTGATAACGGCGCTGCAAACGAGCGAGGCGGTTATTGATGTTGCCTTTGATCCCATCTCCTATCAGGGGTTTATACTAACGGAGAGTGGAAGGTTGTATCGCTACTCCAACCCGGAGATGCGGGGCACAATAACTGTCATTCCGCAAGAACCGCAACCGGATGCGCCCCAACCAATATACTCCTCTGGCAACCGGCTGGCGCTGGACACGACGAACTATCGGGCTGCTTATGCAGGTAGCCACAACGATGTGATCGTGTACGACTACCTCAACAACCAAACCCTTGCTCGCTTTCCGTTGGATGTTCCTGTAAATTGCATCACCTATAACTCGACTGGTGAGCTTTTAGTCATTGGCGACTGGGCAGTAGAGAGTGTACTGCACATTGTCTCTACAGCCACCTGGGAGACAATCGCTCAGATAAATACCGGGGAAATACTATCCCGATGCGCATTCAGCCCCGATGGTACACTGATTGCAACGGGAAGTTCAGAAGGAGCACTTGTCCTGTGGGGGATACCATCGAGCAGTGCAAATGGAGGGTAGTTGGCGGCTCGTAAGCCGCCCAACCACTTATCTTGCTACCCCACAAAATTGGGAACTCCATCCCAGGCCACCACGGCTGGTTTACCCACAATTTGACCTAAATTGCCAAAGTGATACCAGTCTGGAGACAAGGTGAGCGATCCGTTACCTTCAAGTTTCACATACCGACCATACATTAAGTTGTCATTCCCCTTCACGAAGGCATGAAATTCTTGGTACAGCGCACCGCTAGGCTGAAAAGGAGGTTCAACTCGTCCTATCAGAAATGCGGCAGCGGGCGATGAAGTTAGGCCACCCGAAAAATTAGCAGAGAAGACAGTACCGCTAGGTGCAAAGCGCCTCACTTGGCATCCGTTTTGAGTATCTCGGTAAAATACAACCATCCCCTCATCTTGCTGATTTATTGGTGAACCAGAAGCCGGAAACCAGTACGACAGCGGCGTAGTAAGGTTATCATCCAAATAACTGACATCCGTTCCTTCAGGGCTTTCATTGGTAGTAATCTGTGTTACCTGTGTCCACGACCCAAGGGACGAACCGTTAAATGTTCTGTGGTAAAGCAGACCTGAACTATTCCGTATGTACACCCGGTATCCATTAAGCGGAAATCCAATCACTGTTGGGTCACCCACTGCACCACCAGAAGGTGCACCAAGTGATGTTGTAACCCATGATCCCCAATTCGCGCCATCATAAAAGCGACGATACAGTTGGTTATTTGAGGCGCGGACAACAAGCACTAAGCGGTTGTCGTTGTAAGCACTGACTGCAAGACCAGATTGAATAGTAAGTGAACTGGGAAGATTACCCGGCATTATTGCCCAGTCATTCCAAAAGTTTCCGCCATCGGTTGTAAACTTCCAGGCGATAGTTCCACCTGTCGTTTTTGCCAACAACATTAACCATCCCTCACCAGATGCCCCTTTTTGATTGACAGCAACAATCGGATTGGGAACGGTAAGATCTATCCCCGCTGCTGGAAATCCAAACTGGTTCTGGAACTGAAATCTGGTTTGAGTTGAAATGAAATCCGGTTCTCCAGGTCGGTGATAGGTATATTGCTGGATAACATTTCCAAGCGATTGTCTAACCACAAACACTGACAAATTCTTCTTGTTAGTTAAAGCCATGACTGCTTGCTCCAAGTAAAACTTATTTGACAAAAAGGTTGTTTTTAGTGACTGACTTTTACAATCTTAAAAATCGTAAAGTTATTATTTGATACCCACTCCTTTCACTCGATGTCAGTAATGGAAAGAAAACTAAGTAATCAAGAAATTTAAGTAGCCAAAAACTCTATTTATAGCTTCAGTATAGAGGGCTTTTATAGAACGGGTGTTCCAATTTATAGAACACTTGTTCATATTACCCTTCTACTCGTCTTGAACCTCATCGAGAAGGATGATGCTGCGCGCTCTTCGCTTGGTATACCTAATTCGGCGGCTGGCTTGGAGACGCTTGAGGTGGTAATGCACGGTGGTTGTTCCCACATGACAACCATCAGCAATCTCCCGAAAGGTTGGCGGAATGCGATGCCGCTTTTGGTAGCTACGAATAAAGTCATATACAGCGTCAGAGATAGGGTGTGACATACCTACTCCTTCCGTTCTTCAAGTAACGTTCGGATGTGATAGAGGGCTTAGCAACTGAGCTTTTATGTGCTCTGGCACGTTTATGCTCCAAAGTGAAGACCATCAAATAGGGAAAGACACTGGAAAAACAGTTAACGGCCTGCTCGCCACCAACCCACAGAAGTCACAGGCTGCATAAGGGTCAACCAGCCAACCCGCTGTCCGTGCGCCAGCATTCCATCCCAGGCGAGAAGCACCCGGTGGCGATAGAACCGCACGCGCTCAGCGCGGCCATACTGCGCGAGCAGATCAGCAGCCGCGAGATCGCAGTCGTACAAGCGCAGGTAGGTGATGGTGCTGTCGCGGACAATCAGATACCCGCGTTGGCAGTGCGGCAGGGCGTCAAACGTACACATCTCCCCACTGTCGCCAGGATAGTCCCACGTCCAGCGACAGGTGACGTGAGCCGGAACTGGATTGCCGGGCATAAATTGGACGTAGGCAGCCAGCGTTTCGTAAGGGTCATCTCCCAGCCGAACAAGTAGCGCTGCCCCGACCAGCACCAGTAGCACAGCCACTATCCCTGCCGCCAGATGCACCGTTCGATTGACCAACCCACTCACGCTACCTGCACTCCCGGCAAGCGCGGCCATGCCTGCGGTTAATCGCAGCGCCGCGTCCTACCCCACTTTGATGAGCCGACTATCGTTGAGAAGAGAGCAAACTGCGCCCGTGCTTCTCCACCCTTAGTTTAGCTCTCATGTTCTTACATGTGGGTATCATGTGTTTAAACTGGTGTTTAAACATTTGTCCGATCAGTCATTGAGCAGGCGCAAACTACGGGGTTGGCCGGGCTTACGGGCAAGCCGCCCCTGTGCTTGCAGAATGTCCAGATAGCGCAGTGCGTAAGCCACGTTGATGTAGCAGCCCTGCGCGATCTCCCGCAGGCTTGGCGGGTAGCCGTACTGGTCAATGTAGGCGCGAACGAAGCTGTAGACTTTCTCAACCATCACATCAGTCATCGGTGCTGTTCCCTCATATAACAAAATTCAAACCTTTAGCATAGCACGATTGCGAACCTATGTTCTATTCCATATTTGGTTGATATTTGATTTGGTTTCCGTCAGTAATTTCCTTAATCTTCTGGTCGGGCTGATCTCACCACAGTGAGCAGAAGGGAAATACCTCAATTTGACAGCGTATCACGAAAGTCAGCACTTGAGGTTAACATTTGTTAGAACATTTGTTAGAACATTTGTTAACCCATTCCCGACGGTTTCTTGCGAGCCATCGAATTCAGCGGCTATGCCCTTTTGGAACGGATAGTAGACACAATCCACATTGTGTTCACTATCCCCTGCTTTCTCCCTCAAATTTGCCTCTTTTCGGTGAATATTTTTGGCATCGGGTCGTTTCTAGTAGACACATTGAGATAGACAGCGTATTATGTCTACAGGATTTTGCCCTGTTTGAGAGCCTTATTTCTATGAACTTTGTCGAAGCCATCCGGGACAAGAAAAAGATCGCCCAGATCAAAAACTTGCTGCGCGGCCAGCGCCGCTATCGGGACTTGTTGTTCTTCACAGTGGGGATAAACACGGCGCTGCGGGTCTCAGACTTGCTCACGCTCCGGATCGGCGATTTTGTCTCTGAGAACGGCAAGATCAAATCGCGCTTCTGGATACGTGAGGAGAAGCGCAATAAGCGCAACGAAATCGTCATCAATGATGCAATTCGAGAGGTGCTGAAAGAGTACCTGGCTGCCTACCCTACCGTCACTGAGAACCCGCAAAACCACATTTTCTTCAATACCAAAACGGGCAACTTTGCTGAACCTATCCGGCGCGGCCAAGCCTGGAAGCTGATCGCTGCGCTCTGCCGCGACGTAGGGCTAACGGGCAATTTTGGAACCCATACTCTCCGCAAAACGTGGGGCTATCATGCCCGGCTCGCCGGAGTTGACCTGGCTCTTATCATGTACAACCTAAACCACAACAGCTTGGCCTATACAAAACGATATTTGGGGATCACTGATGAAGAGTTGGCAGAGGTGGCAAGGAGATTGAATTTATAAGCCATTGAAAAAGGACGGTTGCAGCTTCAGTATTGACAGATATACTCAAATACCTAGAACAGAAATTCAGATGAGAGAGCGCAGTTTTTCTTCATGTTTAACCTCATTGATGAACCTCTTGATCTTTCATCACTTCAATTCACCTACATTCCCTCAGACCAACTAGATAGGCTAGAATTTCTTGAACCAGAGAGCTTTGATGTGGTCATTGGATTTACTGAGGTCAACGAGGCAGTAAATCAACTGCCTTTCAAGTTCAATCCTCAAATTCACGAGCCGTATCTAAAGCGGCACTACAATCTACTTGAAAGTATCAGTAAGGTAGCTACAAAGACTGCAACCCTTTACCTCTACGGCCTGCAACAATGGCTACCATATTTTGCTGTGCATCTCGATCAACATAACTGGGGTTTCAAATACTGGTTAGCCCTCGAAACTTCGCATCCGGTATTTACCTCCTCACCGATGATACCTACCCATGAGGGTATCCTGCTGTACGTGCGGAGCAAAAAGAAATTCAGCCTACGGAAAGTTCGTTCTCCCCATCAGATGTGTGATGTCTGCGGCGACTATGTAGCAGATTGGGGAGGCAAGAAGCACCTAAGAAATCCTGCTGGTTATGCCATATCCGATGTGTGGGATGATCTGCCTCAAGTCAAAGATCAGAGGCATATTTTGTCAAAAGAGGTCTGGCAACGGCTGATACTCTTAACTGCCCAAGAAAATAGCCGCATTCTCTGCGTAGCCTACGATGGAGTAGCCGATATTGACCGCTTCATTTTTGAATAAACTCTATCAGGGGGATTGTATTGAGGTAATGGACTGGCTATACGAAGAACACGGCCAGTTTGTAGATTTAGGCTTCGCTGATCCACCTTATAACCTCGAAAAATTGTATGAGGGTTACACTGACGACAGGAAGGACCAAGAGTACCTTGAATGGTGCAATGAATGGCTACTCAGGTATGTAAAACTTCTCAAGCCAAATGGCACTCTCTTTGTGCTCAATCTGCCCAAGTGGACAACGCACCATGCGGTTTTGCTCAATAGCCACTTATATCTACAAAACTGGATTGTATGGGATGCCCTCTCAGACCCTCGTGGAAGGGTCATGCCCGCCCATTACGGCCTGCTTCACTACACGGTCCATCCGACAAACTTTACGCTCAACCGGCTAGAGCCTGTTGAACCGGCTGATCGCTGCCTGCGCCCTAAGTGCATCAAAAGTAGACCTGCTGACATATTCAGAGAAAACCTGACTAATATTTGGCACGATGTTCACCGGATTAAACACAAAAAAGATCGGGATGCGCACCCCTGCCAGCTACCCGAAAAGCTGCTAGATCGCGTTATTAGGTTGGCTTCCAATCCTGGAGATGTGGTGCTGGATGCCTTTTTGGGTACTGGCACATCTGCGGTAATAGCGAAAAAATTGGGAAGGGTTTTTGTAGGCGTTGAGCGTGATCCGTCCTATATCACCATAACTGAGGCCAGATTAGCACGGGCTGAAAATGGTATAGGTAAGCCAAAAACATCCCAAACAGAAATCGAGCAACCTATACAACTTGAATTGTTTTAGTTGAAGAGGGTCGGCTATGTAGCATCCGGTAGGCTGCTGTTTTCATTACTCCCATCTTCGTCTGCTCCGGCGGCGGGGTCTAACGGCACTTCGTCGAGAACAACATCCTCACCAGCATCAACTCTATCCAAGTACTCACGCACCTTTGTCTGCTGATCTGCATTCATTGCCTTGTACCACTCAACAATGTACGTCTGCCACCTATATACTTGAGATGCTGCAAGTCCATTTAAAAAATGCTCCTTATTAGTCCAATAATTTCTCAAAGTCTCAAAATCTATCCATGATTTAGGGCGAATTTTGCCATCATAAGGGCGGTACAAAATTCCCTGAGACTTTGAACTAATTCCTACACTCTTGTAACTTGGCTCAATAAAAACATCTACTACCTCTATAGCCCCCGCCTCAATATCCGCCATCTTCTTAAAAGCTTTAGTGCCTAAATAACGCCATTTAACTGTAATGCAATATTCGGCCTCAAACTGATTGATACGCTTCTGCACATAACTATCAATTCGCCCCATGTCATACCAGGGTTCTTTTTTCCCGGCCTCTCCCGACTTCACATCAATAGCATAGGGCTTGCCATTAAAGATAATCTTTAGGTCAGGATACGAACTCTTACTTGAGGCTTCCCGATAGCAATTTGATTTCTTACTCTTCGATCTAGGGGGACAAATCTCAGTTATTCCTAAAGGTGGCTTTCGGAGAAAGTCAATAATGACGGGGTTTACAACTTGCTCGAAATCCTCCCAGGCAGAACGGTAGCCGCTTTGGACGCCGATCTTACTAAAGCTGGCTAGGATTTGCTTTCTGAGGTCTGGAATTGCGCGCTCAAACTCTTGGCAAAATAAGTCCATCAAGTTTCCCGTTAAGGCCGCTTGGGATCATCTGTTTCACCAAGTAGCCAGGAAGCAGAAACACTCAAAGCTTTAGCTAACGCTGCAATCTCAAAATCACTGACCGGCCTCGTAAGGTTTTCGATCTTTGAAACCTGAGTTTGGTCAATGTTCATGCCTTCAAGTTGAAGCATGGCCGCTAACTGCTCTTGAGTAATGCGAGGTCGGCGGGAGAGCCTGGCCTGACGAACATGCCCTCCAATCAAATTTGCGGGTTGCGCCATACTTCAGTTTTCTATGAGTACAGAAAACAGCACCCTAGATTGTAAGCGGATATAGACACAAAAATATGCTCATTGAGCATATTTCCCGTTCGTGCCAATTTTGTTACTTTGGGATTGAGAAGCGGTAGGCGATAATGGGGAAAATGCGAAGCTGAAAATGATGAAAGAACTGCTCGATCAATACGATCCCTGTCCTCTCGAATGTGACGGCCTCACGCGGGTGATACACACTGTTTTAGACCGTGAGGGAATAGAGCATACCTGCTTTATTGGGCAGATCACCGATACCTCTCAGCAAAAAAGTTTTGCGCCTCATTTCTGGATTGAGCTACCCGATCACACAATAATTGACTATCGCGCCCGGATGTGGCTTGGGGATCGCCCTGAAATACCTCACGGGATATTTAATCCAAGCGATTATCAAAATATGATCTACGAGGGAAATGCTGCTGATCTTGAGCCACTATCACAACCCCTGTTTAATATCCTGATCGGCAAATCCCCCTAAATTTCTCGCTCCTTTACTAAGCGTTCAAAATGGACGGCCTCCTCATCAGTCAGCGGCCTCTTGCTGACCGGCTGGTACAGTGGGGTTTTCTCTCCCTGTACGATCAAAAACCTGACGTAATATGGGTCATTGGAGAGCAGATAAACAGTCCCTACCTCTCGGCCTACTATGGCTTCTCCGAATGAGATACACCAGCCTTTATCCCCCATTGGCTGAATACTGGTCGGAGTTGCGTCAGTCAGCTTCATTCATCGGTATCCCGATATTACGCCAGGTGCGTTTCGTGCGCGTAATCTTCTCCCGTGCTTCTAGAATAGTCAGCACCTCATCAGTTTTGTGCATACTCAGATGGCAGCCAATGGCAATCTCTTTGATCGTGGGAGAAAAACCAACCTTCCGGGTATAGTCCTGGATGAATACAAATACCTGCTCTACAGTTGCTTCCTGCACCATGTACCCTGCTCCTGTGTAACAAAAAACAAACTGTCTCTAGGGTACAGCAAGTAGAACGATTGAGCTATTTGAATTGGGTCTGAATGTAGTTAGAAGGTGGTATGAGATAGGTCTTGGAGTGGTTACGATAATCGGTATTTGATACGGCAATTCAGGGGTATAATCTGCCTATGATCGCAGCCCTACTACAACTGGCTATCCTCGCGGTGATTTTCGTCCTGGTCTACATCGTGCTAAAAGACGCTTTACCAAAAGAGTGCATTGCCGTTGTACTTGTCGCCGGGCTGGTGGCCTTTGGTTGGTTCCGTCAGCGTAGCATAACATAACCGCCGTCAACCGCTGATATAGTGAATAACCTTGACTATGATCGTCCCAACCTGCTTGAACTGCTTAGTTGATCTGCTAGAAACGGCAGAACAGTATAAGAAACTATTTGCTAGTTATAAGACAAAATCGGCCTGTCGCCGATCTGCAAAATACCTTTCATTTGTCGTACAAGCTGCGCTTTGCGGCATATATCTGAGGTTAAATCTACGGCAGAGTAAACTGGCAAGAGTTACCAGTAAAGTTATTTCTATCAAAAACAGTTATTGTCCCTCTAGTTCCTTCAGGGACAAGAAAAAGTTGAATGCTGGCGTGAAGCGGGCCAGCACCGTCTGGAAGTCCTTCGCTCATAATACTGTCCAACACGGGTATTTGATCTACCCCATCAATTGGCACTAATAACCGAGATGAATACGGCTCACCCTTTTCAGCGAATACCAAAGCGACATTTGAGAGAGAAAACTGTATCGAAGCAGTGTTGTATCTGTTAGTCCAGCCAGGACATGGTGCTTGCCCGCCCTCAGGCAATTGGTAGGACTGCCAGTTTTGAGGCAAATTCGAGGGTAAGCTCCAGCGCCAATTTGGGGGAACATCTACTGATACAGGTTCAGTCTCGTTAATTGCCTTTAGCCGATTTATATCCCCCAGCATCTCTTGTACGTCTATTGTCTGTGTGCTTCCACCAGGAAGCAGAAGTCGGATAGGAACAAACCTGGCAACAACTTGAGTTGAAAGAGACTGCGGAGTAGCAGTCATGCCTGTTGGGGAGAGCGATACTTGCGATAGTGTTTGTTGTTCAAGCTTGTACAGGATGAATGGTACGACAACACCCACGACTACAGCCATAAAGGCTAACACGGCAATGGATATGGGGACAACTCTATCAAGGCGACTACTTTTGTCAGCGCGTGGCATGACAATTTCTCCCAGAATTTTGTGTAAACAAACGGGAAAGATTATATCCCTGCTTAGGGTAAATTACCCCTCAATAATTCGGGGTATGTCCCTAATACCATACTCTACTCTTTCACCAAATCATAGAGCTGGGCCGGGCGTCAACCTGTAAGAAATGTACTGTGTTGATGCCCAGCGCCATATTAGGGCTTGTGGTGAGATCGGTATATCCAAATCTGGATAGCCACAAGCATTACTGCGTTCACTACCAGAAGCAGGAAAGACACGAGCGTGAACGCGCCCACATCACAAAACTGAGACAACGCGAGAGCATAGCTACTCAAGAACATACCCCATGCCAGAGCGATAGATAGACCTCTGGCTAAACCCCGTTGGTATTCACTCACGCTCCACCTCACAAAATAAAAACGCCACAAAGCGCAATGCTTTGGGCGTTCAATCGAACAAGTGCCTGACTGTAAAGGTTCTTCGATGTATCTCAGGCCAACTTTATTATTTCATGCTAGGTCAAGTTATGGGGCAAAATGAGGCTCGGTCGCATAAGGTAAAATTGAGGCGTATTAGTCGTACATTCCTTCTTGTCTGCCACTTTTTTGAGGCTAAGGGGAATTGTTGAGGCGGTATAACAAGACTTTTGAGCCTAAACAGTTAAAGAAAAAACCCATAGTTTCACCTGATGGGATAAACTGCTACTCAGCACTATCGGCCTTCTCCACTTCGGCTCTGACCACTTCCCAATAGTCGGCGGTTAGCGACTGATCCGCACACTGTAGCTCCCCTTGATGCAGCCCTTCCTCGACTGCCTCTACTATCTCCTGACGGGATAGGCCAGCTTCATAGGCGTCAAGCACAGAAGACACTAAACCTGGAACCACTCGGTCAATAATCTCTGGGTCGCCACCTAAACGGTAAGCATGTTCATGAGCTTCTCTGATAATCCTGGCATGTAAATTAACCTGTGGGCGCTCGGCGGCCATTGTTCATGTTAGCACAGGGGAACAACCTTATGAGGTTATTCAAGCCCATCACTCAGCCAGTCGGCCAGGTCATCCCCCATATCCTCCATCTCCGCAATTGCTCCATCATCGTCGGTCATGTCTGCAATCATCTCAAACAGTTGGCCGCGCCCGGACTGCTGCTGGTTATCTACATAGGCTTTGATGTCTTCTCGCCTCTCCTCAATCAGTTTTTTGGCATTTTCTCTTTCAATCGCCTGCTCCAGGAGTTCCGGGTAGGTATAAGCCTCAACCCAGAACCACTCGTTCGTTATCCAGCGGTCCCGATACTCGTGCAGCCCCAAACCAAACATCGTGACCACACTCTTGCGCTCGCCTACTGGTCGGTTGACTGCTTCCGGTAAACTGACAGTCACAAATAAAAACTCTCCGTAGGCGTTCGCGGAGAGTTCAATGCGGTGGATGGCTGTCCTCTCATCCTCAAGAAGCGCCTGAAATCGTGCCTCAGACACTCGATAAAACAGCTTCTCTCGCTCGGTAAAGCCGAAAGTCTCTGCTGCTTGTGATCGCTCCTTGCTCATGGTGAATGTCTGCGCTGTTGATCGTGCCACTCCTTCAGTTCCCGCAACGGCTTGGGTTCAAAATAAAGATCGCGCTCAACTGGCAGTCCCAATGAGCCACGAACACCCTCAAGCTGGCTCAAGGAAAAATAGCCGCGCTCGATCTCATGCCCCGCAATCAGGCCATAAAAGATAAAATCAACCTTCTCCCTGTCCGTATCATAATAGCCGTCCTCATCAACCTCTGAACCCTCAGAAGCGTACCAAGTCAATCCTGCATCAGGGGTAAAAAACTTGACCACTGCTAGCGCATTCAATCCCTGCCCCTCGCCACTATATAGTTCCGGCAATCGAGCGCGGGTTTCAGCGTCGAGTAGGTCTGGCTTACCCTGTAGTTCTCTTTCAGGCATAAGTTTAGGGCTTCAGCTTCTGATATAGCCGCATGAACTCCTTCAAGTCGTGTATCGCCTGCCTGTCAGGAACCAAAAGATTGGCATGAGGCAAAACCATGCCGACATTGCCTTGCCGTTCTGATACCTTCACAACGCGATAGTTAGGGTGGTTTTCGATGAATATTTGGGGGGAAACTTTGAGGACAGCCTGCATAAATCAGCATAGCATTCTGCCACGCTCAAAGCAAGCACAAAATGAGGGGTTGAACGCAGAACAATCGTCCTATACACTTGTGCCCAACACAATTCAGAGATGGACACAACCATGAATGCCAAGTATGTTCCGCCAGAATACAATTCATCGGGGTTCAATTGCCCACATTGCGGGGCTTTCTCTGAGCAAACGTGGTGGGCTATTCAGTGCCTAAATCCGAACGGAGGCAGACGCGATATCGAGGATTTAAAGGCATCTTATTGTCGCCGATGTAGTCAGTATTCCCTTTGGAAAGGTAATCGCATAATTCACCCCGGTGTTTCTATCGCTCCGCTGCCTGCTGATGATATGCCTGAAGAAATCAAACAAGATTATCTGGAGGCGCGAGAGATTGTAGCTGTTTCGCCTCGTGGCGCAGCGGCTTTGCTCCGATTGGCTCTAGAAAAGCTGCTCAAACATCTAGGCGAAACTGGAAAAGACATAAATGAGGACATAGCAAGCCTCGTTAAAAAAGGGCTGCCACCCGGCATTCAAGAAATTCTTGATGCGGTTCGGGTCATTGGAAATGAGGCTGTTCACCCCGGAACACTGGATTTACGCGACGACATTGACACCGCACAATCCCTGTTCAACCTTCTCAATTGGTTTGTTGAAGATCGGATTTCAAAATTTAAAGAGATAAACCGGATTTACGATCTACTACCAGAAAGTAAAAGGCTAGCCATTCAAAAACGCGATGGCACACTACCAACAACCTAACTCCAAATAGGTTATAAAAATTCGCGTATCAGTAGGCTGTTTGAGCAATCAATCTTGGCTCTACCGCCCTTTAGCGGGCGGTTTTTTGTTCCCTAGAAAAAGTTGACCGTCTCTGCTATACTATCTTCAAATCACAGCCGAATACTGCGAGTACTCGTGGGTGTTCCGAAAGGAAATAGGCTGCTCCAACTAACCATGTTGGTTTCTGAAGGGACAATCGAAAGGTTGTCCCTTCTCTGTTTCTCACAATTCCCGTATAAAGCCCTGCTCTTTGGCTCGCTCAAGTAGCCTTACAAATCCTACTTTTCCCTCTCGTGCTGCCCGCACAAATCCACATACTGCATCAGCTAAGCGCATTAAAGCATCAGTTTCTTCTTTGCGCACTCCCCTAACCTTGAACGTCCTAACCCGCAGTCTCCGCAACGCTGCGCCTGCTTCGAGGATAAGCGATTTAGGCAGACCATCAATCATCACCGTTGCCCGATAATCCTCAGTCGCAATATAAGCCAGGATCGCCCCCGCCGCAGTCAATAAGGTTTTGGTAAAGTAGTTCGGGGTCTTTGGGAAAACCTCATAAAACAGCTTCCCCTTAAACAGAGGGTTTCCAAGCACTTGCTGAATATAAGCTGCTCTCGCCTCTTGCTTTGCCCATATCCACTTGACGTTCCCTTTACCACTCTGTTTTTCAATTCGTAGTAGCGTTGCAATCAACTCCTCTCGCTCCTCTTCAGCTATCACTACTGAAACTAAAAAGAATGCACTGCCTGCATCCTGTCCGGTTTCATCAACGTAGCAGTATAATTTTTGCATCAGCACATAATAGCACAAGCAATAAAAAGAGGCTGAGCCAAAATCAGCCTCATTTCCCTTGAACACGTACCCAAGCTGCCCATTATCGGAGAAAAGTTATAAAAAACAGCGCACCCTCTTCAGAGGCATGGCGTAACAACATCACCGCGTAGCGCTACAGCAACCAAATTCTAGGGAAAAATACCTGAAAATGTCTTACTCATTCAATTTGCAACTCAAAATTACCAAATGTTTATGTAAATTTTAGTCAAACCAAGTATTAAAGGTTGTATAGTGTAAACAGAAACGCCTGCCAAGTTCTTGGTCGGACACCGGCAGGCGTTGAAACCCCAACAAGAGAATGTGAGGCTCACCATGAATGATACACCAAAACGCTCCAAAGGCTTGGTAAAACTTTTATTAATTCTGTCAATCCTAGCTACGGGAGCAGCCCTACTTGCTGCGATAGCCTGGCTCATCACAGCGCAACCAGAACTTGAACGCATAATTGCAGTGCTCCTAGTAGCTGCTTCGCTACTTACGCTACCTATGCTAATCACAAGGCAGAGCCAGGACATATAATTCAGGAACACGAAAAAAAGGCCGATCTGGTTTGCTAGATCGGCCTGAAATCGCCATATTTGGACTGCTAAGGCTGCGCAGTCCATCTGCGCTGTGTGTGTGAGTAGCTGTACCCTGATGCCTGTAAAATCGCCCGAATTTTGCCAATGGGCTGTGTCTCGATCACCTCTATAGCTCTACCCTCTCAGCTTCTTCATGGTCAAGATAATGCGCTAGTGTGATGCCCAAAATTGTCCAGTAGGTCTCCTGCAAAACCTCACTGATCCCCTCTGCAAGTGAGGCAAGTTCGTCCTCATCCAGTCGAGCAATCCCCTCTGCCAAGTACGGTAGGCGCTTTTGTATATGCTCCCGTGTCATCCACTCAACTGGCGCGCCCACTGAGGGTGTCGGTCCGGGCTGCCGAGTGCGAACAGCAATACTTTCTCCTCGAAGCTGGGCGCGCAACCCTCTACGCGGTTCAGTGGTGTTGGTAGTGGGCAAATGAGGCGCTGGCTCGCTTTTAGCTACTTCCTCTGAAGGCGAAACGCTTGCACCGGCTGCCTCATAAATTACATGGGATTTTTGCTCTGCTGACTGGCGCTCCCGCTTGCCCACAAA
>Ga0073934_10004698_pt1 | contig 22212 bp, 14 predicted proteins | sample LarsenN4metaG_FD_76834 | JGI IMG/M metagenome (GOLD analysis project Ga0073934, IMG submission 76834) | Hot spring sediment bacterial and archeal communities from British Columbia, Canada, to study Microbial Dark Matter (Phase II) - Larsen... ...
AAGGTGCTTATGTAGTAATGCTCAATCGTGATGAGACAAAATCACAAAATGCAATTGAAAAACTTAAAAACGAGGCAGGAAGCACAAGCATTGATTTCATAAAAGTTGATTTTTCCTCAATGGACTCAATCAAAGCAGCAGCTGAAGAATTCACAAAAAATTATAAGCGTCTTGATGTACTGATAAACAATGCGGCGTTAAGCAATAAAAACAAAGATTTTACCTGTGAAGGAATAGAGAAGACATTTGCAGTAAATCACCTTGGATATTTTCTGCTTACAAATTTATTACTTGATACATTAAAAAAATCAGCTCCGTCAAAAATAATTAATGTTGCCTCAAGGGCACACACAAGAATAGACTTTGATAATCTGAATGGGGAAAAAAATTTTAATCCTTTCACGGCTTATCAATATTCAAAAATGGGAAATATTTATTTCACTTTTGAACTCGCAAAGAGATTAAAAGATTCAGGAATAACAGTAAACTGTGTTCATCCGGGAGTAGTAAGAACCGGAATTTACAGGGAAACCTATGGAATAGTAAAACTATTGATTAAAATGATGTGGCCGTTTTTTAAAACTCCGCAGCAATCGGCTTCGATAATAATGCCTTTAATTGAATCAAACGAATTCGAAGAAACAACTGGAAAATTTTTTGTTGACGCAAAAATCAGCGAACCCAAAAGAGGCACTTATGATATTGAAAGTCAGAAAAGGTTATGGGAATTGAGTGAAAAATTAACAGGAATAAAATATAATTAAACCATCATTCATTTTTGTTTGTCTAATCAGCAAAACGATTAATTAAATTAAAACAAAAATGAAAACACTAAAAATTTTAACATTCGCTCTTTTTGCGGTTCTCATATTAGCTGCAAACTCATATTCTCAAAACGACACAAAGCAGTACAAATACACTGCAGAAGAAAAAGCAAAACTGATTGTTGATGATTTAAAGCCGGTTTTAAATCTTTCAAATGATCAATATACTCAGCTTTACAATCTCTATGTTCAGAGAATAAAAGAAATCCGTACAAACAAAACCGGCACAGACGACAAAAGCTCAAGGAAAATAAAATCAAAAGAGTTTAACGAAAGCGTCAAAGCAATTCTCAGCGACCAGCAATGGGAAGATTACAAGAAGTACTGGAAAGATAAAAAAGGGACGACTAATAAGGATAAGAAGAAAAAATCCAAAACCGGAACGGATGATGATACAGGATTAGGATTTTAGTTTTTTTCATAGTGCGATTAAACAAAAAAGGCAGTCTCATGGATACCGGGACTGCCTTTTTATATACAAACAAATTTAATTATTTACTTAACGCCCATTTCTTCAAGAAGAAAATCTGCATTTGCAAATTTTTCAGTAATGAATAGCACATATCTTATATCAACTGAAATAGTTCTCTGTAAAGCATAATCATATTTCCAGTCACTTAGCAGTGCTTCATAATTTCCGTCAAAAGCCAATCCGATTAATTCACCTTTTGAATTCATAACAGGACTACCGCTGTTGCCGCCCGTAATATCACATTGATGAACAAAGGCAACAGGAACATCATTCAAAACCGGGTCAACCCATTTCCCGTAATCTTTTGACTTATAAATGTCTTTTAGTTTTTGAGGAACATCAAACGGCTCAACACCTTTGTCTTTATTTATCATTTCAGTGAAAGTTGTAAATGCAGGATACTGTGTATTTGCAAGAGGTGTATATCCCATTATCAATCCCCATGTAAATCTCATCGTGCCGTTTGCATCGGGATAAAACCCGGTCTTGCTCAAATCCATTAATGCAGAAATATATCTTCTTTTAACATCTGCACTATTGATTGCAAATTCCTGTCTGAATTTTGCAAGCTGATAAAATTCATCGTATAACTTTCTCGCAAGTTTAATAAACGGATCATTTGAAACTTCAAGTTCTTCAAGTGTCATTTTTGAAATTTCTTTTTCACCTTCAAGAGTTGTCAACTTTGAATTTTCAAAAGCCATATCAACAAATTCTTCGAAGTTTTTTGCTTCAGATTTAAGATATTCAAGACCTTTGAATTTCTGATCAGAAGGTAACTTTTCAGCCAGTCTTAATGTCCTTAATAAAAACTCCTTATCAACCGGCTCAAAATATCCGTTAAAAGCCAAATCTGAAATAAAAAGCATTCCTTTGATGTTATTATCAGAATATCCGTCAAGTCTCTCTTCTTCCGGCTTTTGCGATTCTTTCTTTGTAAAATAAATCTGATTTGCCAGGACAAATGGTGTCCCTGCAAACCTGATAAATAACCTGTAAATATTATCCTTATCTTTTATTTTCCATGCCTCGCCATATACCCGCTTATCATCTTCGAATATTGTTCCATACTTACCCGCTGTTTTTTTACTGCTCATTATTTTTTTCATCAATTCATCTTCTATAACTTTCTGCGTGTTTAAGAAATCTGTTTTAGCCATGCCTTCAAGTTTCCCTTCAAAATTTTTCATAGTATTTGCAAGACCTTTTTTCAAACCTGCAACTCTGATTTTCCCTTCAGGATCTTTTTCTGCAAGATTATCCATAATATCTATCATCTCCCTGTAATTTGTAACTACAAAGGGATAAATATTATTCTGAGCCCAGTTAATCATTTCTGATGTAGCATAGCGGGTTGTTGTTCCGGGAAATCCCATGATAAAAGTAAAATCGTTTTCTTTAATTCCTTCTTTTGCAACTTTAAGCCAAACTTCGGGTTTGTAAGGAACATTATCGGGACTGTAATCAGCGCCGCTGCCATCCGGAGCAGAGTAAACTCTTAGATAAGTGAAATCACCTGTATGCCTTGGCCACATCCAGTTATCAATTTCCCCGCCGTAATTTCCGATTGAGAGAGGTGGTGCATATACTATTCTGACATCTCTGAATACTTTATAAACAAAAAGTATATATTGATTTCCGGAATACATATCGGCAACGCGTGCGGAAATATCTTTTCTGCCGTTTACTTTTTCATTTATCAGTTCTTCAATTTTTTTATTTATAAGTTTTTCCCTTTTTGCAGGATTTTTTTCTTTATCAGCCGCACCGAGAACTATTGGAGTTACATCTTCCATCTCAATTAATACCGAGGCTCTGTAACCTTTTGCCTGTATTTCTTCAGATTTATTTCTTGCAAGAAATCCGTTTTGAATATAATCATTATCTTTTGAAGAAGCTCTTTGCAAACCGGAATAGGCAACGTGATGATTTGTAAGCATAAGTCCATCAGGAGAAACGAAAGAACCTGTTCCGCCGCCAAGACTTACGATTGCCTTATAAAGTGCTTTTTCGTTTTGTTTACTATATATATCATCAACGCTGATTTGTAAACCTTTTTTCTCAAGGTCGAGTTTACTGATTTGATTCAGCAGCCACATTCCCTCCTGTGCAAAAACAGAAGTGAAGGTGAAAAGCAGAACAAATGAAAATATACTAAGAATTTTTTTCATAACTTTTGGGATTAAATTGCGAAATATTTTCTCTGCGGAGAAGGAGAGATTCGAACTCTCGATACGGTTGCCCGTATAACGGTTTTCGAGACCGCCGCTTTCAACCACTCAGCCACCTCTCCGTAAATCAAATACGTAAAATAAAGAAATTAGTTTGGTAAAAAAATGAATAAATAAAATCCTTTCATACATCTTCTACAAACGTTTCAACCCGATGGGGTGGAAATCCCGTAGGGATTTTTATGTCTGTAGATATGAAAAATTTAAATCATTCTTCTGCAAACTTTTCACTCCGATGGGGTGGAAATCCCGTAGGGATTTTATGTTTGTAGAAAAATGAATAAAAAAAACGACCCCGTAGGGGTCGTATGTTCCTGATACTTTTAAATAAATTTCAATCCGAAATTTCTATTTTGTTAAAATCATACGTTTTACATCTGTAAAATCACCCGCTGTCATTTTATAAAAATACACACCGCTTGACAAATTCGCTGCGTTAAATGAAACCGAATAAGTACCCGGAGATTTATATTCATTAACAATTGTTGCAACTTCCTTGCCAAGTATATCAAACACCACAATCTTAACATTAACCGGATTTAAAATCTGATATTTAATATTTGTCAATGCATTAAATGGATTTGGATAATTCTGTAACAAAGCAAAATCTGAAGGCATTTCCGGGTTGTTATTTTCTATTCCTGTTATGATTGCATTGTAATACCTTGAAATTCCGCCATTTGAACGAACAGCCCAACCGCTGAAAAATTCACTGGGTTGCAGTGTAGTAGCAGTCCAATACATTGACATACAATAAATAGTACCCGCAGGAGCAGTATATTGCAGATTAAAATTATTGCCTGCATCAGAAGAATTATAAATCCCGCTTCCTCTTGCATACCAGAAATTATTACCTCCTTTAATAAACGAGAATGCAGTACCAGTTCCGGGAAGTGTTACAGTTGACCAGTTAACACCTCCGTTAGTTGATTTCAAAGTAACAGTCTGACCCGTGAAACCTGTGTTACCAATAAAAGCAACACTATAGGAATTTGCACTACCAGTTGTTAATGAATAATTCCAGGAAAGTCCCATATTCGTAGTATAATATACACGTGTATTATTCGTTCCGAAAAATATTCTTGACCCTTCAGCAAACATTGAATTATTCCAACCTGCTTCAGAACCTGCCTGCGGGATATATAACCCTGTTGAATCAAAAGTTAATCCGTTGTTAGTTGATTTCCATAATGACCACCTTCCGCCTACAGGATCACCATACATAAAAATAGTTGTACCTGTTTTTTTCATGTCATTAATAAAACCGCCAGTCTGAGTAAATACCTGAGTCCAGTTCAGACCTCCGTTAGAAGTCCTGTAAACGTAAGTATTAGCAGGGGAAGTACTAACAAGGCAAGTATTATCATCAATTCCAAGAATTGCATAAACGTCTGCTGTTCCTATAGCTCCGCCTCCTACATTCGTCCATAGATTACCGCCATTTACAGTTCTTAAAACCACACCTCCATTACCTCCGACCCAGCAATTTGTCAGGGAGGTTGCACTTACACAATTAAGAGAAGTGGTAACTCCTGAATTTTGTTCAGTCCATCCGATTTGAGGAGGTGCAGGCCAGGTGTATTCAAAAATACCTCTTAAAGCCGCAGTAGTTCCAGCCGCACCTGCGAAAAGAGTTGTATCACCTGTGGTTTTCCAAAGTAAGGCTCGGATTCCCATTGTATTAAGTAAAGCACCGGAATTAAAATCAGCCCATGTTTGTCCACCGTTTGTGGTGCGCCAGACTCCTCTTCCTGTTGTTAATGAAGATTGGTCAAGCCCTACATAAATTTCATTATTAGAACCGGGTCTGAATCCGATGCTTCTGGGAAGAGTTCCTGTTGTGTTTGGAATGCCCCATTTTTTCGCCCAGTTTTGTCCGCTGTTTGTAGTGAGATAAATACCGCCCGTTGTATCATTAACAAACAATGCTGCTACAACCCTGCCTGTATCAAGTGTACTGAAACTCATAGCTCTCACAGGATTATTCGAAGTTGTTAAATTTGGCAATCCGTTTGTAAGCTGAACCCAGTTTGAACCACCGTCATTGCTTCGGTAAATTTTAGAAGGTCCGGTACTGCCGGGTAAAACCAAAGAAGTACCTGCATAAAGAACATTTGCATTGAGCGGATTTACAATTACAGCAAGCATGTTCCTGTTATCCGATGCTATACCGGTATTAGAAACAAACCAGTTCAGTCCGCCATTCGTGGTTTTCCATAATCCGCCAATGGCAGGTCCTGAGCCATTGAAGGTGCATATCCATACAACATCCGGGTTAGATGGACTTACTGCAATTGACTGAACTGCCATGTCAGTAACACCGTTATAAACACGCACCCAGTTTGCACCAGCATCAGTTGTTTTATACACACCTGAATTTAAACCTCCGAGCGAATCAGTACCTATATAAAGTACATTCGGATTCGAACGGCAGATATCAATGCACTGAGCTTTAAAATATGTTATGCCGTTATTCACCTGAAACCAGTTAAGACCGGCATTTGTGGTTTTATAAACTCCGGAATCAAGACTGACAACATACATAATATTAGTATTGACGGGATTTACAACTCCGCCAAAAATTCTCATGTTGTTGTTGTAGTTAAGAGTCCAGTTTAATAAACCATCCTGAGAATTAGCTATTGATGCTAATAAAAGAAATGAAACAATAATTACTTTCCTCATATTCCCTCCGGAAAGTTTTAGTTAATAAAAGATTTTTTAAAAAAATACAGTTAATAACAAGTAATACTGAAATTTATGAGGAATTATTTTTAAATGCAATGATTTAGTTAACCATTACAGAAAAATAACATATGCGTGGGTCGTATTGGCAATTCTTCTTTCTACATACATACAACTCCTTCGGAGTTGAAAAAATGCAACAATCCCGTAAGGATTTAATGTTTGTAGATAAATGAATAAAAAAAACGACCCCGTAGGGGGGCCGTATGTTAATAGAAAAATTATTTTTAAAAAAATTAAAGTGTTGTCAAAACTTCCTCAATTTTTGGCAATGCCCAGTCAATCTCTTCCTTTGTAATAATAAGCGGAGGTGCAAACCTGATAACATTTTCATGAGTTTCCTTGCAGAGAATTCCTCTGTCTTTCAGTGCCTCGCAGAATCTTCTTGCCCCTTTTGCTTCGGGTTTCAGTTCAACTCCGATAAAAAGACCTTTGCCACGAATTTCTTTTATGTAATCAGATTTAATTGCCTGTAATTTCTCTTTAAAATAGTTTCCAAGTTCAAATGAATTTTCAATCAGTTTTTCTTCGACTAATACTTTTAAACTTTCCCTTGCAATAGCGGCACCAAGCGGATTTCCTCCAAATGTAGAACCATGGTCGCCCGGTTTAAAAACACCGAGTATATCTTTATTTGAAAGAACTGCCGAGACAGGATATGCACCACCGGACAGGGCTTTTCCGATTGTAACCATATCAGATTTAATATCATCATACATATAAGCAAAAAGTTTTCCGCTTCTTCCAAGTCCGGATTGAATTTCATCTGCTATTAAAAGCACATTGTTTTTCTTACAGATTTCAGAAACTTTTTTCATATATCCTTCAGGAGGAACTATAACACCGCCTTCACCCTGAATCGGCTCTACAAGAAATGCAACAGTATTCGGAGTTATAGCTGATTCAAGTGCTTCTGCATTACCATACTCTACTATTTTATATCCCGGGGTTAAAGGACCAAATCCATCTTTATACTGATCTTCAGTTGAAAAACTTATTATTGAAATTGTTCTTCCTGAAAAATTATTTGTGCAGGCAATAATCTCTGCCTGATTTTCCTTTACACCTTTTACTTTATATCCCCATTTCCTTGCCGCTTTAAGAGCTGTTTCAACTGCTTCAGCGCCGGAGTTCATAGGAAGTACCATTTCAAATCCTGTTAATTCACAAAGCTCTTTGCACAATAGCGGAAGCTGGTCATTTCTGAAAGCTCTTGACGTCAGGGTTACTTTTTCTGCCTGTTCTTTCAGAGCTTTTATAATTCTCGGATGGCAATGCCCCTGATTTACTGCAGAATATGCTGCGAGACAATCCATAAATTTGTTACCTTCTACATCCCAAACCCAAATCCCCTTTGCCTTTTCAATTACAACATCAAGCGGGTGATAATTATGTGCACCGTATTTTTCTTCGATTTCAATTAATTCTTTTGTAAGCATAAATATTTTTGTTTAAAGTTTAACGGAATATTGCAATTTAGCAATATTTAAGCCAAAATTCGAGACTATTCAGTTTATCAAGTTTGTAAAGTTTATCAAGTTTTTCAAGTTTGTAAAGTTTATCAAGTTTGTAAAGTTTATCAAGTTTTTCAAGTTTATCAAGTTTGTAAAGTTTATAAAGTTTGAATAACTATCTGAATTAACAATATTTACCATTAATTTCAAAAAATGATTAATATACTCAAAAAATCACTTGCATTTTTCAATTAAATGTTTATTTTAAATACGTATATAACAATAATGTTATATACAAGTAATGTTTGTAAGGAATGTATAAATTTAGTAGTCTGTTAGTAATTGCTCTATTAGCTTTTCATTTAGGGGGTGCGGAAGTACGCGCTCAGGTCAGTATTCAGGCTAATACGACAATTACGGAAGACTTTAACTCACTTGGAACGAGCGCTACAGCAACTTTACCTTCAGGGTGGAGAACAGATATAGATAATATATATGTTCAAAAGGTAAATAATTATGCCGGAGCTATAACTTCGACATCTTACAGAGCAGGAAATAATTTTTCTGCCAATGCCTATGGCATATACAATTACGGAGCCGGAGAGGAGGGAACAGCGACTGACCGAAGTCTCGGTTGGTATGCAGATAACTTTACCGCAAAAAGCGGAAATCTTTACGTTCACCTCAGAAATACCGGTGTTACACAAATCAACGGATTAACAATCTCATTTGATGTTGAGAAATACAGAAAAGGGACAAATTCTGCCGGATATTCAATTTATCTATATTATTCAGCAAATGGTTCTGACTGGACAAATTCCGGTTCGGTTTTCAGGGTTCAGTTTGATCCGGATAATGATAATAATGGATATCCCTCTGCACCGGGAAATACAAAGAATATAGTCCAAATGTCTCTACCAGTATCAATCCCTCAAAATACTGATATATATCTTGCATGGAATTACACAGTAACTTCAACAACTGCAACATCAAATTCACAGGGATTGGGTATAGATAATGTAACTATCTACTCAGAGCCATTTCCGTTGAATTCATCATATTCATGGGTTAATGGCAGTACAGATTTTTCTGCTCCGGCAAGCTGGAATCCACAAAGAAACAGTCCAAAAAGTACTGATATTCTGGTCTTCGGAACCGGTGGAACTCAGAATGTTACATTACCGTCGCTTACATCATTTGGCAGATTACAGATTCAAAACAATACTACGGTTAATCTAAGTTCTGCATCAACTTCAACTCTTATTGCAACAGGAAACTCCGGAGCTGTAAATATAACTTCAGGTTCAAAACTGAATCTTAACGGCTCAAATCCTGTTTCTATTCAGATTTCATCCAACACGATATCTACAATAAACGGAGAAATTTCTTTTTCAGGAGGTGCGCACAGGATTTTACCTCAGGATGAAAGTACATCAACAAAAATTAACTTTGAAGCCGGGTCAAAATTTACTGCGGATGCAGGATTTACCGGATATCCCTTTGGAACAAAATACTCTTCTACTGTTGAATTCAAATCCGGTTCTGAACTTATTTCAAAATCCGGAGAATCACCTTTTGGAATTGATGGTTCCGATGCAGTAGTTACTTTTTCAAGAGGCAGTACTTTTAAAATTATGCAAAATAAAGAAATTTCCCGTTCAGACAGAGTATATTCAAACATTGTAATTGATTACTCTTCTTATGACCAATACCTTTATGGTGGCGCTGTTACTTTGGATTCAATTATAATCAATAATGCCACATCTGTTTACTTTGATCAAGTTACACTATCAATAAAGGGAAATATTAATGCAAAATCCGGAACACTAACTTTTGAATATTGTATTGTAAATTTTATCGGCAGAGATCCACAATTTATTTCAGCAAATTCAAATCCGATTACTTTTACCGGGAATACATTAGATATCAATAATGAATCAACATCAAATCCTGAAATAGTATTAAACACAAACTTAACGATAGGTGGATCTTTAACAATCAGCAAGGGAAATATAAGAACAGGAAATTATACATTAGAAGTCTCTGGAATAATCAGTAATATGAATGGCTCTAACGTAAACGGATATATTATTGGAAATTTAAAGAAACCTGTATCATCCGGCGGGACACGAATAGTCACTTTTCCTATTGGTACTGATAATGGCTATTCACCTCTTACTGTTACATTTAATTCAACCTCTACAGCTGGAAATCTTACCGCGACTGCAATTCAATCACCACATCCTAATGCAGTAATTCCGGAAGAATGTTTACAACGTTACTGGAGCATTACAAATAACGGAATAACATTTTCAACAGCAAGCGTCAAGATGAATTACCTCGCTGCAGATTTCACAACTTCTTTTCCTGAAGCAACTTATGAAACTTCTATGCAGGTCGGTAAATATGATGGCGCCTGGTCATTCCCATCAATTTCAAACAGAACTCCCGGAGGCACTAATGATGGCGGCTCAATTACAATAAGCGGTATAACCGGTTTCTCAACATTCACTACAACGAGAAACGAATCTGCATTACCTGTCGAATTGAATTCATTTACACATAATATTTTTGAAAAGAGGAATGTTAAGCTATTATGGGAAACAAGCTCTGAGCAGAATAATTCCGGATTTGATATAGAAAGAACTCTTGCGAATAAAAACGAATGGGTAAAAATCGGATTCAAAGAAGGAAAAGGTACGACTAATAATACTTCAAGCTACACATTCGAAGACAGAAATCTTCCGAGCGGAAATTATAAATACAGATTAAAACAAATTGATTATAACGGAAACTATACATACTTCGAACTAAGCGACGAAGTGATAGTATCAACTCCGGCGAAATTTGATATTTCACAAAACTATCCGAATCCGTTTAATCCGGTTTCAAAAGTTAATTTCGATTTGCCGGAAGATGCTTTCGTTTCAATTCAGATTTATGATATGACCGGAAGGAATGTGAAAACGGTTTACAATCAGTTCACAACTGCAGGTTATCATACTACAGTTATTGATGCATCATCGCTTACAAGCGGAGTTTATTTCTATAAGTTTAATGCGGCTGGCTTTAGTAAGGTGATGAAGATGGTCGTAATTAAGTAGAAAGTTTGTAAAGTTTGTAAAGTTTGTAAAGTTTGTAAAGTTTGTAAAGTTAAGAAAGTTTGTAAAGTTAAGAAAGTTTGTAAAGTTAAAGGGCTCCCCAGTGGAGCTCTTTTCATTTAAAAAAAATTGTTATCATTTTCTTCTCTTATAACTATCATCAAGCTTATCTATAATATCATTTGGATTTGTAACAGGTAAATTATTCTCTTCTGAAATATAACCAAGAAGTTTTGCTTTTTTTTCATTTGTCAGAGAGGGCAGAACTTTTCTATGTGAAGTTTCTATATGGTCACCTTTTTCATCAATAATTATAACTCTTGGTTTAAACAGTCCTTTTTTACCAAAAAATCTGTCCATTATTTCAGTAGCTTCTTCGAATTCTTTTGGGGTTGCCCTTCCGAGTGCTTCATAATTATCCATTACCCTGCCATCCCATGTAAAAACTTTTGATGAACTATCAGAAATCCTGTCCTCTAAATCAATGCCTGTATTTAATGTATCATGGTCTGAATGCATCAGAATTATTTTACCACCTCCATATTCGAGATTAGCCGCATAAACAGGTCTTGCGATTCCGGATAGCCAGCCCTGAATGTGTCTTATATAAATTTTACCTATTTGTATCGGAGTAATAAAATGAATCAACCCTTTTTCTTTATGACATTGTAATAAATAATATGGATGTACACCAATCCAAATCATCCTGCGGAATGTTTCTGCAAGTGTTTTATAATAATCGTTTACATGGTTTAAAAGAACAGTTTGATTCCGTATTGTAAAACCGTGCTTCCTGATTTTTTTTACGGCTATTCTCATATCCTCAGTAATTTCATGATAGTGATTAATGTGAGTCATAAAATAAACATATTTTTCAATTCCGGTATTATATTTCTCCACTGATTCTGTAATAAGCTCAAGAATATCATCTGTGATTTTCATAGGGAGCACTACCGGAACTCTTGTTGCGATTCTTATAAGTCTGAGTTGATTTATTTTCCCTAATTCTTCCAATACATATCTGAGTCTTGAAGGGCTTACCATTAAAGCGTCTCCGCCTGTAACAAGCACTTCATCAATATTTTCATTCATTCTGATATAATGTAATCCTTTTTCAATATCCTCTGAACTAATTGAAGATTCTTTATTCAGTGATTTTGTTCTCTGGCAATGAGTGCAATATGCGGCACAACTTGTATTTTCTGCGACAAAAAGTGCAACTCTGTTAGGATATCTCTGATAAACTGCACCATAACTCCTTGAACTTTCTGACATTGATTCTTCAATACCTGTATTTGGGAAAAGCAGATGAGCAGGAGTAGGGACTGCCTGCCAGAATATCGGGTCAATTCTCTTTTCCGGTTTTTCTCCTTCAATCATAGAAGGGTTAAATGGGTCTTCTGAAATTAAAGAAGCATAATATGGTGTAATTCTCATCGGCTCCTTGCCTTCAGCCAACAGAGTCTGAATAACCCTGTTTATTTCGTCTATCTGATATTGATTTAATTTTATTACTTGCTTAAGCTCTTCAATAGTTTTTATCACATTTTTTTCCTGCCATTTCCAGTCGTTCCATTCCGATTCTTTTACATCTTTCCAGAGAGGGATTTTTTTGAAAGATCTCGGTTTATATAAGAAATCGGCTTTATTCATTAATCCTCCTTTCTTTAAATAATGGATTAATAAATTCAGTCTTTAAAAAATTTGCACTATAATAACCTTTTTCAGTAAAAGTTACAATATCATTATTGCTTTTAAATATCAAATAGCAAACGGATTAACTGAAGTATCGCTTTCATCGTATGAAATGCAGTCAAGTTTCACATCCGGATATGCTTTTGTGAAGAGTTTATATTTATTAGGTGAAAATTCTTTACTGCTGAATTTCACTTCGTATGCCTTGCCTTGCAAAAACCTGTCTTCCAGAATAAAATCCACTTCATTGCCATCGGATGTTCTCCAGAAATACAACGATTCTTTATCAAGCTTATCTTTAATTTTTCTGTAAACATAATTTTCAAACAATATTCCCTTATCCTGCCTTTCCGAAATATTTCTGAAATCATTAACAAGAGAATTTCTGAAACCTAAATCATTGAAATAAAATTTATTCATTTTCCTGAGACTTTTCCCTGCATTCGAATAATAAGGCACAACTGTTTCAATATGAAAACATTTTTTTAATATATGAACATAATTATCAATAGTATGAGGTGAGACCTGCAGCATTTTTGCATAATAATTTGAATTCAAAAGACTGCCTGTATTTTCCGCAAGAGCTTTAAGAAGTTTATTCAAATGCTCTTCCCGCATTATTCCCGCTTCAAGAATATCCCTTTTCATATAAGTTTGAGTAAGCTCCTTCAGAATATCAATTTTATCATCAACATTATTCGAAAGTACAACTTCGGGATATCCGCCAAAAGTGATATATTCATCAAGAAGAGATTTTAACTGATTATAATTAACAGTAACGGAGCTGTTAGTAATTCTTATTTTTTTATATTCGTCAATCAAACTTCCAAATCCTTTGAAATCAAGAAATTCTTCAAAATCAAGAGTAAGCATTTCATAAAGCCATTTTCTTCCGGCAAGTGAATCTTTAAATTTCGTATCAATATAAAATGCACTGCTTCCTGTTACAATCAGTTTAACCGAATTATTATAAAAATCATAATTATATTTCAGAAAATTTGACGGATTTTTCAGATATTGAATTTCATCAATAAATATATAATACTTTTCCGAAACATCATTAACTATTTCAGGCGGCTTTGTAACAAACTTATACAGGTTTTCAGGATGTTCATCAAACATCATACAAAGATGAGGCGATTCGAGACTCAGGTAAAAAACATTTTCGTATTTATCACGCGCCTTTTCGTATAACTGCTTTAGCAAGGTTGTTTTACCTGTTCGTCTTGCACCGGTTAAGATCAGATGTCTGTTGCTTTCTATATTCTGCCATAATGTATTTAAAATTTTCCTTTGCATAACTATCTTATTTTTATGCAAGATAAACAAAAAAAGATATTTTTGCAATGATAATGCAAAAATATCTGGAATTTTTTGCAGACTCACTGCAAAAAATTCCGAAAATGCCATAATATACTGATTTTATTTGTGTTTATTTTCGGTTATTTTCGGGAAGTGTATTTAAAAAAAACGGCTGAAAAATAAATCAGCCGTTTTTATTTCTACAAAATGTCAAAAATAAAATACTATTTAACAAGAATCATTTTTTTAGTTTCAGTGAAATTTTTTGAAGTCAAGGTATAGAAATATACTCCGGAAGGTAATTTCGAACCATCAAATTCTGCGCTATATACTCCGGGAGTTAAATAATAATTATTCAGATAAGAAGCTACTTCTTTACCTCTTATATCATAAAATTTTAAAGAAACAAAATCAGCTTTTGGAATACTAAAATTAATTTTGGTCTGTGGATTGAAAGGATTCGGATAATTCTGAGCAAGCTCATATCTATCTGCTGATAATTCCTTAACACTGCTTACTCCTGTAGTTGAAAATGCTGACTTGGGAAGTGAAACAGAATTTTGAATTGCTGCACCGCTGGATAATGGACTACCATACTTATATACAATAATATTAACATGAGCATTAGATTCATTAACATGTGATGGCAAAATAATAGACATTTGTTTTGTATGAACTGTTCCGGTATTCCACTGAGCAGAAGTTATCATTTCACCATAAGGTGCATCAACAGCAAGTTTACAGACATGGTTGTGGACATAGTCATTAATATAACCTGAATATCCGCATGATGAATAATGATTTTGAGGATATACCAAATGATCTTCTGTTATGACATAATAAATATTATACTGTCCTGCCGGTAAATCCTGAAGAGCAGTAATATTAACTGTTGCAGATAATTCCCGTGTGCCTGCATTATATACTTTATTCTGTAAAACAATTTTTACACCCGGCTGATATGTTGCCTGTGCAGAGATGAAAGAGAACCAGGCACTTCTGCTTTGAATTCCCGATGTTCTGCCAATAATACCGGTAGGATAACCGCTGAAACCAAATGTTGATATCATTGTCTGGCTATATGGATACCATGGATCGCTTGAAGTCCCATGATAAGCAATAATAACAGTATTTGGATAGGAAGGTAAGATTGCCTGATTAATAATCTGATGAGCACAAGGGCAATAACCACACCATGTCCCAGTACAATATTCAAGTACAACATTATTTGTGTCTATTGCATAAGCAGATTTAATGTTAATACCTGTTAATAGAAGAACCAACAAAACCGGGATAGAAAAAAGAGAAAGAATTTTTTTCATGATATGAAAAAGTTAATTTATAAAATATTTTTTTAAAGTATTATTCATTTTTTATTAACAAAGGGATTTTACCCTTTACAGGGGTAAAAATAGCTTTTCAAAATTTAAAAAGCAATAATAAAAACAAACGTTTGCAAATTGAATCACACCGGTTTCGCTTTTTCCCATAGCATATTAAAAAGCATTTTACACGCAAGGGCAAGCTCTTTATGTTCAATAAATATCATAGTAAGATTATTATTTTCATTGCCGTTCTGTATCAAAGGAAAAAACACTTTACTTTCGTCAAATACCATCATCTTAATCGGGAGTGAATCAATTACTCTTGCATGTTGACCAAGTTTCACCTGACCTTTTACATATTTTCTTAGCCATTCGTAATTATCCATTTCTTCCTGCACGTAAATATTTTTGCAAACAACGCCTCTTTTTATCAGTTTCGCTTCTTCTTCTTCCTGTTCCTTGAGTCTTCCCGGAGTATCACATACATAAGGACCTTTATTAAATGTCAGCAAGTCAGTTCTGGAATCTTTCACTGCCTGGATATATTTTTCCTGAATATGTTCTTTGTCCTTAAAAATTTCAACAAAATCAAGCGGATATGTAAAGTCTTTGTTTTTTTCGAAAACAGGATTAAATATACTAACTATGCTTTCAAGGGATGATTTCTTTTTTTCAAATTCACTCTCGCAATCCGAGCGGTAATCATCAAGAACTCTCTGAAATGCCTGCTTCGGCTCTATTGCTTCATAATACTTGGTTTTACCGATGACTCTCTCTGTGCAGATTCCGCGTGAAAGCATTTTCTGCAACACTTCATATATCTTTGTTCTTGGAATATCAACTGAATTCTGAAGCTCAAGAGTTGTAAACGCTCTCTTTGATAAAAGTGTTATATATACCTTTGCTTCTCTTTCCGTTAATCCCAGAGAAATAAATTTTTGTATTTGTTTTTTATGTTCGGGTTTCATTTTCCGTTAAATTAATTTCGCCGCTTTACTTTACCAGTATCATCTTTCTTGTTTCATTGAAGTCGCCTGCTTTTAATACATAATAATATACTCCGCTCGAAATATCCGATGCATCAAAATCGTAATTATATGTACCCTGCTGAAGGTTTCCGTTTACAAGAGTATAAACAAGATTTCCAAGCATATCATAAACTTTCAAAGTTGTAAAAGTACTCTTTGCGATTCCAAATGAAATTTTTGTTACCGGATTAAAAGGATTCGGATAATTCTGCGATAAATAAAATTGCGACGGCACAGAAGAATTATTTCCTGTAATACCTGTCGGGATATAATAACCTCTTCCGGAATTAATAACTTCTTTATTAACATCATTCTGAACAAATGCAACGGTATATATTGAGGTATCTACCCAGTTTGATAATCTTTTATAAGTATAAGTATAACTGTACATTCCTGTTGTTGTTGGAGCATCAACTCCTGTAGTATTCGGATAAGCCCATCTGAAAACCTGATAGAAATCTGTTTCTCCATTTGAGCCGGGTGCAGTCGCATAATGAACTCTGCTTTCTATAGCCATAACTCGTAATTTATAATTTCCGGCGGGTAAATTTGAAGAAAGATTTAGTACAACTGTTGAACGGATTGAATCACCTGCAATTCTTGCGTCTGTGACAGTGATTGAAAGTGGAGTAGTTACCGCCTGCCTCTGAGTCAGCACACTTGTAAAACAAGATGCTGAAAATGGCCAACAGCAATCAAATAAAATTCCATCTGCATTAACAGTCGGAAATGCATTGATACCGCAATAATTAACTCTCTCAGTATTCTGGGTTGGATTCGCAAGATACATCGGGTCAGGTCCGAAATTCGGATGATATTTAATAGCAATTGCATTGACCGGATTTGCTACAAGCCACGCATCAAAAATTGGGTTACTCTGACCGCAAGGTCCGCAATTAGAACTGGTCGCTTCTTCAAATAATACTTTTCTCGTTGCCTGAGAGTAAATATTTGAATCTGAGATAATCAGAGAAGTTAAAACAAGTAAAACGAAAATAAAAAGTTTCTTCATAAGATATGATTATTTAATTGAAAGGGTTACCGCACCGAAGCGGTAACCCCTGAAAAAAAATTACTTTATTAAAACCATTTTTTTAATTAATTTGGAGTTACCAGATTCTAAAACATAATAATATATTCCGGAAGCATAATTACTTCCATCAAAAACGAATGAGTAGTCTCCAGCTGACAAGTAATTATCAACTAACTTTTCTAAAAGTTTTCCGTCTGAACTAAATATCTTTAGAGAAATAAATGATGAATTACCTATAGTAAACTTTATTTCGGTTTTTGGATTAAATGGATTTGGTAAATTTTGCAATAAACTAATATCATCAATTTGGTTTATTCTCAATAATTTTTCATTATTGAAGCTAATAGATATTGGAGCAATGTATGATTTATACATCCCATTTTCATAATCTGTGTAAACCGGATATAGATAGAATAAATTATTATAATATTCAATATCTAGACCAATATAATCTGGCAATCCACCGTTTTGTCCGATAAAATTATTTATATTAGCTAAAGGGTAAGTATTCCAATTATCTCCGGCATTTGTAGAATAAGCAATCTTAATTTTTTGTCCATCAGATCCATCATAAAAAACAAAGGCAAATAATTCTATCAAACCGCCGTTGCAATAAGAAATCCATGGGTGAAATTGTATTCCATCTGTTGGAATTCCATTAATTTTTTCTTCAAATCCTAAGCCACCATTAGTTGAACGCCTAATTGAAATATCTTTATTGTTTGAATTTTTTGTATAACATAATAAAATATTACTACCATCTGAATTAACAGCAATTGTCGGAGAAGAAAATTGCCAATTATCAGTTGATACCAACAGCTCATCAGTGAATTCATAGTTATTATCAGCAGGTAAACAATAATTATCCTCTGTTTTAGTAAAATACACATCATAATAATCATTAAATACTGCAAATATACAACCTGAATTATTTGAAGTTATTCTTATTGAAGGATCTCCTTGAGGTGGTATTTCTTCATTATTTCCTAAAGATATTACATGTATAGGCTCAAAACCTACAATATTATTAAACTTAAAAATTTTAAAAGTTTTATTCCCGGTGTAGGCTGAGTAATAAACAATATCGTTCATATTATCATACCATAAATATGGTTTATCACTGAAAGTAACTTCCCCTGGATATAACGAATACCAATATTTTCCATAATTAACACTTACGGTAGTAAATTTACTTGGTCCAGATAATCCTACAGTCCCTATATAAATATTTCCGTTATTACTAACAACAACTGAAGGATCACAATAATTTCCTTCAAAGTTTAATGATTTCCATGTTATATCATGGTCATTTGACATATAAGCTTCAACAGAATTATTGGAAGAATTATGAGCGGAAATAATCTTCCCATTGAATGCATAAATAGAGTTTTCATTTAAGTTCATTTCATCGGAACCTATTTGATAAACTCCAAGTGGAGTAATTGTTTGCAGATTCGGAGTATTTACAAACAATAAAACCATCAAAAGAGGGAGAAAAAATTTTTTAAACATATTGATAAAATTTAAAATTTTAAGAAAGAACAAAAGGTTTTACCCTTCATAGGGGTAAAAATAACAACGCTAATTACAAAATGCAATTTAAAAATATTTACCGATTCAAATAAATAAGCTATGAATTTCCCAGGGGTAAAGATATTTGTAATTTGGATTTTTGATTAATCCGGTTTTCTCTAAAGTAATAATTACAGGTTTCGCAGATTCATATTTTGCAATAAATGATTTTAATCCGCTGTTGCTTTTTCCGGTTCCTCTCAGTTTTACTTCAATAGCGTAAAGGGACTTTGAGTTCACGATAAAATCAACTTCCTGTTTCGAGGCAGTCCTCCAGTATTTTATTTCATCTTTTTCAGTAATTCTGCTTAGAAAATTGTAAACTGAATTTTCAAAAATATGTCCGTCCGGCTTTTCGGAAAAATTTTTTCTGCAAAGCAAACTCATTAATCCGGTATCCTCGAAATAAATCTTTGGCATTTTTGATAACTCATTTCTGAAATTCCTGTAATATGGTTTTGTTAATTTTATTATAAAAGTATTTTCAAGAATAAAAAGATATTCTTCAAGTGTATTTCTCGAAATACCTGTTGTTGAGGAAAGTTCGTTTACATTTAAAAGTTGTCCGGACTGACCTGCAAGTATCCTTATCATTGAATTGAATTTATCAACATTTCTTACATTTGCAATATCCCGAATATCTTTGTATATATATTTTTCTATAATCCCGTTTAAATACACTTTCTTTAACTCAATATTCTCTGCTTTGACAATCTGAGGATAATATCCGTATGTGATAAATTCCGTAAAAAGATTTGTCAACTCCCTGTTTATCAAATCATTGTTAGAATCAAATACGTAATTTAGATTTTTAAAATTTAAAAACTCACCGAAACTTAACCCTTTGATTTCAAAATCCAGAATTCTGCCAACGAGGGAATCTTTAAATTTGGATTTAATGGCAAAACTTGAAGAACCGGAAACAATTATTTTGATTTTTACTTTATGATGATCATAGAACTGCTTTAATAATGCTGTCGGATTATCAAGATATTGTATTTCATCAATAAATACAAAAACCTTTTCACCTGCTCTGCCAACCGGAATCCTTGAATTTATGTAACCTGTAATTTCATTAAATCTGCCGTTAAACAGTTCTAAAAAATCAGGGTTTTCAAGGTCAAAATAAAAGGTTATTTGTTTTTTCTCTTCAAGTTTTGAAATTAAGAGTTTCATTATGGAAGTTTTTCCGACTTGCCTTGCTCCGTGAAGTACTAAAATTTCGGGTATTTCAAGATAACTTATTAATTTATCAAGTATTTCCCTGCTTTTTAAATTTTCCATATAAAAAAATATTTAATATTTTTATCAACATACTGACAAATTTATTAAATATTTTTATTAATATAAAGCTATTTTTCTTAACTTTTTACTTCAAAAGAACCATTCGCTTCGTTTCAGAAAAATCACCTGCCGTCATTTTATAAAAATAAATTCCGCTCGATATCCCTTCCGCATTGAAGCTGACCTGATATGTTCCGGGTTGTTTGTATTCGTTGACAAGGGTTTTCACTTCCCTGCCGAGTAAATCAAATACTTTTAATATAACTATGCCAGAATTTATAATTTAAAATTTAACATTTGTATTTGAATTAAACGGATTCGGATAATTTTGTGAAAGTTCAAATGCAACAGGCTGCTCGTTTTCCAATGATACATTCACTAACAGATTGTCCGCCGGTTGTTGTATGCATTATTTTTCCCGCTCCGCCTGAGCCCCAACCTATTGAATCGTTATTAAACCATATTGCTCCCCAGAATCGCTGGTCTCCTATTGTCTTGTATGCGTGAGGAAGTTTCCATCGGGGTCAAAGCTGTATTCTCCCGCAAGGTCATAATATTTCGTGCTGTACTTTTCCGTTTTCTTCAGACGGTTTGATTTATCATAAGAATATTAAGATTTTATCTCTTTTATGTCAGGGAAATTAGCTCTGTAACTTCCGGTTAGATATTGCAATCATTTTCAATAACGCCAAATTATAGAATCCATAACCGACCATTTACAATCATTTTCGTTAAATAAATAAGAAAATATAACTTCTGTAATTAGCACATCAGTCCCATAAGTCAGATTTATCTTTAATTTTGTTGTGTCTTCATTAACCTCTATAAGAGTAATTCCAACTTTACGAGAATATTTGTATTTTAAGGAAGGTTCATTTACAACTCTTAGTTTTACAGAATCCGGAAAAGAAGGCTCTAAACTATTATCCCAATACAAATAAAATTCTTTGTTCGGTATTTTTAAATTCGATGAGTACAAATAATTAAAATACATAGAACTATCCTGATGCTTCCTGTTTTTATCAGAATTATCTAATGATGGAATATTGCCAACAAATACCGGGAAATATGATTTTTTCCTAAATACATCCTCTAATAGCAATTGAATCTTTGTCGTGTTACAATCAGAATATTTCTCGATTTTACATTGTATAAACGAAAAGACTATAGTCAAGTATAAAACAGTGTTAATAATTTTATTTTTATTAATCATAATTTACCATCCATCTTCTTTTTCTTTATATCTTTTGGATTTCCCTGATTCATAATTGCGGAAGTTCAAAACTCTTACTGCTTGGTTGTAACTGCCAATCGTTGTACCAAAAGCAGATTTTTCGAATACAAACCCTGCTTCCTTTTCTGAATACGGTGGACCGGTTTGTTCAGCGGCACCATGTGCACCTTCGTGAAGAATAATCACTTGAACTAAGAAAGTATATACTTGTAACTCATCATTGTTTGATTGTTCTAACTCTTTAATATAAGTTATATCAACTTGAATGGTTTTTGTATTTTCATCCCAATGGCCTAATCTTGGTAAATTCCAAGCTTTTTCATTTCCTAATTCTAATATCTCTAGTTTGGGTCCCTGACCAAATTTTAAGTTTTTTATAGTATCCTCCACTAACATACCTGTTGATTCCATAAATGCATTCATAATTTTTGTATCGCCGGTGACATTTTTTTCAAATTTATTTTCTAAATACGAATATAGTTTTGGATATAAATTCTTATATTCTTCTGGAACATCAATTCTCCCATCCGGGTCAATAAGAATCATCGGATTTCCAAGTACATAGTTATATGGTGTAAACTGAATATGTTTTTCAAATAAGGGGTCGGTGGATAGCCAGACTGATATCCTACTGTTATAATACCTTGCTCCAAAATAATCATAGGTTGACTCATTGTCCCTTTCTTTTCCGGTGAATTTATATCTTGTGGCGGTTGTGTCCCAGCTTCGGGCGAGGTAACCCCAAGCATCCAAGTCTATTGTTCCGACCAGTTCGTTATTTTGGTTCAAAACCGCACGGATAGAACCCAGATGGTCTTTAAGGTAAAAATAATTTGTTCCTGTGGATTTTATCCTGCCCTCGTTGCCCATTCCCCATACATTCCAGAAGTCAAGTTCATAGCCCTGATATAT
>Ga0073934_10004699_pt1 | contig 22210 bp, 19 predicted proteins | sample LarsenN4metaG_FD_76834 | JGI IMG/M metagenome (GOLD analysis project Ga0073934, IMG submission 76834) | Hot spring sediment bacterial and archeal communities from British Columbia, Canada, to study Microbial Dark Matter (Phase II) - Larsen... ...
CAGCGGAACGCGGCCCAGCGGCCGAGGTCGGCGAGTCCCTGCCACCACGGGGCTTCGCTTTCCTCCTCGGCGAGCCAGACCGCGGGCGTGGTGTCCAGGTCAACCCAGCGCTCGCCGGTCCAGGCGCGCGTCCAGGCGTGCGCATGCCGCACGCGCACGACGAACGCGCCCTCCAGCCGGCTGTATTCCTGCGCCGAGAAACCGGTCGCGTAGCGCGCCGCAATGCCCGCGGCTCGCAGCAGCAGCGTCGTCGCGGCGGCGAAATATTCGCAGTGTCCGGCGCGCGCGCGCGTGAGGAAATCGCCGAGCGCGGTCTCGCCCGGCGGCACCGGCCGCTCGCGGAAGGTGCTGTAGGAGAAAGTGCCGAAGTAGTCGGCCACGCGCTTGAGCGCCGTCTCCGGGGCCAGCCCGGCAAGGCCCAGTTCCGCAGCGAGACGTGCGAACAACTCGCGCTCGGCCGGCGGCACCGCGAGGTCGTCCTCGGCGGGCGGCGCGTAGCCGGTGATCGAATCCGCGCCCAGCGCCTCGTAGCGCACCCAATCCACCGGCACCCGGACGTGCACCGCGCCGAATGCGTTGCGCTGCATGTGGTTTGCCGGCAGCGCGGTGATGCGCGCGGTTCCGCGCGGCAGCGCAAGCAGCGCGCGGCCGGATTCCAGGCGCGTCGCGATCGGCACCCGCCAGCGCGGCTCGGACGGCTCGAGCACCCACGTCTCGTTATCGGGCTCCGAGGCGACCTCGGTCATCGGCGCGCCGGAAGCGATCCACGTGGTGCCGAGCAAGGTGCTGTAGCTCGCGCGGTGCAGCAGGCGCACCCGGCCGGCCTGTTCGGGGCCGGCGAACACGCGCATCACGATCGCGTCGTCACGCTTGAGGCGCCCGAGCGAGCCGATCCGCGTGCGCGAGCGGAACGGATCGGCATCCACTGCGCGCAGGCTGAGTTCCAGGATCCAGTCCTCGAGCGCGGCCTGGGCCGCGCTCAGACCGAGCTGGCCGGCGTGCCCGAGAAGCGCCGCCGCGGCGAGCATCGCGGCACCGGCGGCGAGGCTCGCCTCGCGCGGCCGCACCGCGTAGAGCAGGGCTCCGGCGGCGAGCACGACGCCGAGGTAGTAGCCGGGTCCGCGCTGATTGGCGAGGCCGGCCGATAGCAGCGTGAGCGCCAGATAGACCGCGCTCACGTCCATCGGCGGATCGGGAACGGAAGGGTCGGCGCGCCGCAGCCGCCGCAGGTAGCGAAAGAGCGCCGAGAGCGGCAGGCGCCGCTCGCGCGACAGAAGCTGCGCCGCAAGGACCGGGGCGAGCGCCGCCGGCAACCAGATGAATGCTTCCTGAATACCCCGCGCAACGCCCCGGTTCGCAGCGAGAATGGCGGCGAGCAGCACGAACGCGATGGTCGAGAGATCGGCGATCGAGGCGTGCTCGGCGGGGCCGAGATCCAAGCGCAGGCGTGCGAGCGCCAGACCGGCGAGCGCGGCGCCGATCACGGCCCCGGCGACGAGGTGGCCCGTCTGCCAGCCCCAGAAGAGAGGTCCCGCGGCAAGAAGAAACGGCGGGGTGCTCATCGCAATCGCGCCAGTCCTTCCTCGATCCGCCCCGGGTTCAGCACCACGACGCCGGGCGGGGCGGCCGCCGGTGCGGCGCGCTCGTCGCGCACGAGCAGCGTTCGCACTTCGAGGCCGCCGGCCCGCAGGCCGGACACGAGTGCGCGCCGCGCCTCGTCCCATGCCAGCAGAATGACGATCACGCTGGAGAGCGTGGCGCGGCGTGCCATGACCGCCGCCGCGAGCGCGGGAAAAGCGCCGGCGTCGCTGGCACCGACACCGGCAAGCACCTCGAGCAGGTGCGCGGGCTGCATCTGCCCGCGCCCGGCGGTGTAGGTGCGCACCTCGCCGCCGACGAAGAGCAGGTCGAGCAGGCACTCGTGCGTGTCGAGGGTGTACACGAACGATGCGGCGAGCGCGACCGCCTCCTCGAACGCCGCGTCCTCGCCGTTCGGACCGGCGGTGTCGAGCACCAGCGCATGGCGCTCGAAGAACTCGTCCTGGTACTCGCGCACGATCGGTTTGCCGGTGCGCGCGAAGCTCTTCCAGTGCACGCGCTGCAGCGGATCGCCCGGCCGGTACTCGCGAAGCGCGAGGAACTCCTCGGAGTCGCCGACCGAGACGGCGAGCGAGACGCCGCCGGGCTGATATTTGCGCCGACCCGGCAGAACCATTTCCGGCAGCCTGTAGCGGCGGGGCAGCGCGATGACGCGCGCCGGCGCCTCGACGCGCGCGAGGCTCTTCACCAGTCCGAGCGGATCGGGTCGCGCGAGCGTGAATCCGGCGAGTTCCAGCCGCCCGCGCCGGCGCGGGATGAACGAGCCGGCGAGCCTCGCCTGCTCGCCGGGGGCGAGGGCGGGCACGGCTAGGGCTTTGGCTTCGCGCGGCAACCGGCGCTCGATCAGCCAGCGCCAGCGGAAGTAGCCGACGTTGCGGTCCCACCAGTTGCGGCGCTCCTCGCCCGGCTCGCGGCACCGGCGCCACTCCTCGAACGCGGGTCGCGGATCACAAAAGCGCTCGGTGAGAGTCGCGCCGCGAACCGCGCGCGTGCCGCGGTTCGCCACCACGACGCGATAGACGAAGGGCTCGCCGGCGGTGGCGTAGCGCGGCAGCTCCCTGCGGGCCGAGAGCCCCTTGAGCGGCGCGCGCAGCGCGAGGCTTGCGATCCAGGAAAGGGCAAGGAGCGCGGCGAGGAACGCAAAGGCGCGGTAGGTGACCGTCTGCTGGGTGTCCAGGCCTGCGGCGAACGCCGCGCCGGCGACGCCGAGCGCGAGCCAGCCGCCCGGCGTCAGGCGTTCGCGCAGCCGGTGATCGAGCGCGCTGGTGGCGCGCAGCGCAAGGTAGATGAAGCGGCGCACCGGTCCGCTTCCTACGCGGGTACCGGAACCTCGCGCAGGATGTCGGCGACCAGCGCGCCGCCGGTGGCTCCGGCGAATCTTGCCTGCGCATCGAGCACGATGCGGTGCGCGAGCACCGGCACCGCCAGTTCCTGTACATGCTCCGGCCGCACGTACTCGCTGCCTTCGAGCAGGGCAAGTGCCTTCGCCGCGTGCGCGAGCGCGAGCGATGCCCGCGGCCCGCAGCCGAGCTGCACCTGGGGCGCGGTGCGCGTGCGGCGCACCAGTTCCACGATGTAGCGGCGCAGCTCGTCGGCGAGACGCACCTGGCGCACACGGTCCTTGAGCGCGAGCACTTCCTCGCGCGTCGCGACCGGGCGGAGCGACGCGAGCGGATGCCCGAGATCCTGCGCCGCGAGCACCTCCATCTCGGTCTCGGCGTCCACGTAGCCGAGCGCAAGGCACATGGCGAAGCGGTCCATCTGCGCCTCCGGCAGCGGATAGGTGCCGCGGAATTCCACCGGGTTCTGCGTGGCGATGACGAAGAAGAGTTCGTCCATCGGGTAGGTGCGCCCCTCGACCGACACCTGTCCCTCGGCCATCACCTCCAGCAGCGCCGACTGGGTGCGCGGCGAGGCGCGGTTGATCTCGTCGGCGAGCAGGATCGAGGTGAAAACCGGCCCGGCGCGGAACTCGAAGGTCTGCTCCCTCTGGTTGAACACCGACACCCCGAGGATGTCCGAGGGCAGCAGGTCGGGCGTGAACTGCACGCGCGCGAAGCCCGCGCCGATCGAGGCGGCGAGGCTCTTGGCGAGCGTCGTCTTGCCGGTGCCGGGATAGTCCTCGATCAGCACGTGGCCGCCGGAGGCGAAGGCGGCGAGGAGCTTCCGGACCGTGGCGTGACTGCCGCGCATCACGCGCTCGATGTTGGCGCCGATGCGCTCGAAAAGCGCCGCGGCCTCGCCCGCGGCGAGCGGCGCGGGCGCCCCGGCCTTCACGTCTGCTCGGCCTCGGCGCGCTTGCGCTCGCGGATCTCGGCGGCGAAGTCGAGCACCGCGCGCGCGAGCCGCGCGCGGTCCTCCACGGTGCGCATCACGGTCTGCGTCACCAGCACCTCGATCCCGCAGGCGCGCACCGCCTCGGCCTGGTGCGCGTCAACGTCGTCGAGAACGAACCCGTCAATGAGGCGCAGATATTCGAGCGCCACGCGCTTTGCCGACGCCTCGTGGCGAAGCTCGGCCATCATCTTGCCGGCGGATCCCTTGAGCGCCTTGCCTCCCACGATCGGCGTCACCGCCACGATCGGGGCGCCGCGCTTTCGCAGCAGCTCGCGCATGCCCGGCACTTCCAGGATCGGCCGGATGGTGTGATAGGGATTGGCCGGGCAGATCACGACCGCCTCCAGCTCGGGCGAATCGAGCACGTCGGCGATCTCGGGCGTCACGCGGGCCAGATCGGCGCCGGCGTACTGAAAGCCGCGCACCGGCGGCTCGCAGCCGAGATCGGTGAAGTATTCGTGGAACGGCACCGCGCCATCGTCGGTCAGCACGTGCGTGCGCACCGGCTCGTCGCTCATCGGCAGCACGCGCGCGGCGATGCCGAGCCGACGGCACATGTCGGCGGTGATCTGGGTCAGGCGCCGGTCGGCGCCTTCCCAAGCGGTGCGCAGGAGCGGCGCGGCGAGCGACCGGTCGCCGAAACGCAGCCGGTCCGGGCCGCCGAGCCGTCGCACCATCTCGTACACCGCGTGCGACTCGCCCTCCGGTTCCCAGGGCGCCGCGGGGTCGGCGATGCCGGCGAGGACGTAGAGCAAGGTGTCGAGATCGGGCGAGAAATGCAGCCCGAGGTGCTCGTAGTCGTCGCCGGTGTTGACGATCGCGGCGAGATCCGCGCCGCGCAGCCGCGCGAGACCGTCGGCGAGCTTCGCTCCGCCGACCTGCCCCGACAGGGCGACCACGAGTCCCATGCGGCTAGTTTACCGGGCCTGCGCTGCCGTGCCGCGCAGGCGCGGCGCGGCGATGCGCGGTGCGCGATTTGGCCGGATTCACAGGCGGGCGGCCAGCTCGGCGCCTTCGAGCATCGCGCGTTTGGCGTCGAGTTCCCGCGCCTCGCGCGCGCCGCCGATCAGGTGGTGGCCCTGCAGTTCGCGCCGCGGCTCCTGCCCGGCGCACACGATGACGGTATCGGCCGGAACGCACGACTCCTTGCCGTCCACCGCGATGTGCACGCCCTCGTCGTCAATGCGGCGGTAGGCGACGCCTTTCAGCATCCGCACGCCGTTTCGCGCGAGTTCCGCACGATGCACCCAGCCGGTGGTGCGACCGAGCGTCGCGCCGAACGGGGTCAGTGAGCGCTTGAGCATGGTGATGCGGTGGGGCGGCCGCGCCGGAGGTGCACCCGCGGGATCGAGACCGCCGGCGTGGGCGAGCGTCTCGTCTATGCCCCAGTGGCGGGCGAAGGCATGCGGCTCGAGCGGGGCGCGGCTTCCGGCCTCGAGGAGGTACAGCGCGACGTCGAAGCCGATGCCGCCCGCGCCGATGATGGCGACATTCTCGCCGACGGGCACCTTACCTGCGAGCACGTCGGCGTAGCCGGCGACCTTCGGGTGCCCGATGCCCGGGATGGCCGGCCGGCGCGGATGCACCCCGGTCGCGAGCACGACTTCGTCGAACTCCGCGAGATCGGCGTCGGTCGCGGCGCGGCCGAGGAGCACGCGCACGCCCGCGCGGCGCAGTCGCTCGGCATAGTACGCCACCGACTCGGCGAACTCCTGCTTGCCGGGAACGCGCCTGGCCAGATTGAACTGCCCGCCCAGCTCCGGCGCCTGCTCGAAAAGCGTCACGTCGTGGCCGCGCTCGGCGGCGACGGCGGCGCAGGAAAGACCCGCCGGCCCGCCGCCCACCACCGCGATGCGCTTGCGTACCGTTGCGGGCGCGAAGACGAGCAGTGTCTCGCGCCCGGCGCGCGGATTGACGACGCAGCTCGCGGGTTCGCCGGAAAAATAGTGGTCGAGACAGGCCTGGTTGCAGGCGATGCAGACGTTGATCGCGGCGCGGTCGCCCGCGCGCGCCTTGGCGGCGAACTCGGCGTCCGCCAGCATCGCGCGTGCCGCCGACACCATGTCGGCATCGCCGCGCGCGAGGATTTCCTCGGCGACTTCCGGCGCGTTGATGCGGTTGGAGGCGACCACCGGGATCGTCACCGCCTGCTTGATGCGCCGCGCCGCCCACGCGAACGCGCCGCGCGGCACCGCCTGTGCGATCGTCGGGATCCTCGCCTCGTGCCAGCCGATGCCGGTGTTGAGGATCGTCGCCCCCGCCTGCTCGATCGCCCGCGCGACCCCCACGATCTCCTCGCCGGTGAGGCCGCCCTCGACTAGGTCGAGCGCCGAGATCCGGAACACGACGATGAACTTCGCTCCGGTCGCCGCGCGCGTGCGGCGCACGATCTCGCAGGCAAACCGCATGCGGTTTTCCAGCGGCCCGCCCCATTCGTCGCGCCGATGGTTGGTGCGCGGTGCGAGAAACTGCGTGATCAAATAGCCCTCCGAACCCATGATCTCGACCCCGTCGTAGCCCGCCTCCTCGGCAAGGCGCGCCGCGCGCACGAAGTCGGCGATCGTCGCCTCGATCTCCTCCGGCGCCAGTTCGCGCGGCGTACGCGGATTGATCGGCGACTTCAGCGCCGAGGGCGCGACGATGCGCTCGTGATAGCCGTAGCGCCCGGAGTGAAGAAGCTGGAGCACGATGCGACCGCCTGCCGCATGCACCGCCCGCGGGATCACGCGGTGGCGCGCGGCGTCCTCGGGGGTGCTCATCTGGGCGCGGTGCGGGCCGAGGTTGCCGGCGTCGTTGGGCGAGAAGCCGCCGGTGACGATCAGCGCCGCCCCGCCGCGAGCACGCTCGGCGTAGAACGCGGCAAGTCGCTCCAGGCCTCCTTCGCGCGCCTCCAGCCCCGTATGCATCGAGCCCATCAGGATGCGGTTGGGGAGTCGCACGCCGCCCGCAAGATCGAGCGGTCGAAAAAGATTGGGATACGCAGCCATGAACGGACAGGGTCGGACCCTCTTTCGGGAAAACGGGGTCCGACCCCGATTCTAGCCGCGGGTGACGAGGACCGTGCCGGCGAGGATGCACGCGCCGCCGGCGAGCGCGGAGGCGGGCAGCGCCTCGCCGAGAAAGAGCCAGCCCCAGAGCACGCCGAAGAGCGGGATCAGGTAGGTGACGGTGAGCGCCCGCGTGGCGCCCACGTCCGCGATCAGGCGGAAGTAGAGGACGTAGGCGACGGCGCTCGAAAGAAGCGCGAGCGCGAGCACGTTCGCGAGGACGAGCGCGGACGGCGCTTCGGCCGGCGGCCAGAGCGGCACGAACGGCAGAAGAAGCAGCCCCGCCGCGAGCTGGCTCCCGGCCGCCATGCCGCGCGACGGGGCATCGGGTGCGAGCCTGCGGATCAGCACGCCGGTGAGGCCGTAACAGACGCACGCGAGGAGGCATGCGGCGACCGCGGGTGCGAACATCGGTCCAGCCTCGATCCCGCTCGGCCGAGATACGAGCCCTACACCCACGATGCCCCAGGCAAGGCCCGAGAGCTTGCGCACGGTGAGACGCTCGCCCAGCCACAGCGCCCCGGCCGCCGCACCGAACATCGGCGCCGAGGAATTCAGGATCGCCGAGAGCGAGGCGGGAATGTGCAGCGCCGCGAAGCTGTAGGCGACGAAGGGAATGGCGGAATTGACGAGCCCGATCGCCGCGTAACCCCGCCAGTGGCGCCGCCACTGCGCATCCAATCCGCTCGCGCGCAGCCACGCCGCGAGCGCAAGGCCGGCGAGGAGCACGCGCGCATCGGCCGTCACCACCGGCCCGAGCGCCGGCGCGGCGACGCGCATGAAGATGAAGGAGGCGCCCCAGATCGCGGCGAGGACGACAAGTCGCGCGTAGTCTGCGGCGGCCACGAGCGGCGATGGTCGCCGATTTCGGCTGTCCCCGCCAGCCGTTTCCGGACCCCGCGCCGCCATGTCCGAAAACGGCTAGCCGGCGTGACCGGGCGCCGCCATACTTGGCGCCGTGACGCTCGATCCGCAGACCTGCTACCGCGCGCTGCGCGCCCGCGATGCACGCTTCGACGGCCGCTTCTTCGTCGCGGTGTCCTCCACGCGCATCTACTGCCGCCCGGTGTGCACGGTGAAGCCGCCGCGGCGGGAGAACTGTCGCTTCTTCCCGAGCGCGGCGGCGGCCGAGGCGGCCGGCTACCGCCCGTGCCTGCGCTGCCGGCCGGAGCTCGCCCCGGGCAACGCCAGCGTGGACGCCACCTCGCGCCTTGCGCAGGCGGCGGCCGGCCTGATCGAGGACGGCGCGCTCGCCGAGACGCGGCTGGAGGCGCTCGCCGCGCGCCTCGGAGTCACCGGCCGGCACTTGCGCCGCGCTTTCGCCGCCGAGTTCGGTGTCGCGCCGGTGCAGTTCGCGCAGACGCAGCGGCTCCTGCTCGCCAAGCGGCTGCTCACCGAGACTGCGCTTCCGGTGACGGAGATCGCGTTTGCGAGCGGCTTCGGCAGCGTGCGCCGCTTCAACGCGCTCTTCCGGGAGCGCTACTGCATGCAGCCGGCGCGGCTGCGGCGCATACAGGCGGCGGGTGCCGCCGACGTCCTCGAATTCGAGCTTGCCTTCCGCCCGCCGTACGACTGGGCGGCCATGCTCGATTTTCTCGGCGCGCGCGCGATCGCCGGAGTCGAGGAGGTCCAGGAGGGCCGCTATCGCCGGACGGTACGCATCGCCGCGGACGGAAGGGAACATCGCGGCTGGATCGAAGTGGCGCCGTCTGCGAAAAGGCCGGCACTGCGCGTCGCCGTCTCGGCCTCGCTTGCGCGCGCGGTGCCCGCGGTGCTTTCTCGCGTCAAGGCCCTGATGGACCTTGCGTGCCAGCCGCTGGAGGTGGCGCGGGTGCTCGGGCCGCTCGCGGCCGCGCGGCCGGGACTGCGGGTGCCGGGCGCGTTCGACGGTTTCGAGGTGGCGGTGCGCGCGATCCTCGGCCAGCGCATCTCGGTCGCGGCGGCACGCACGCTCGCGGCGCGTCTTGCCGACGCGTTCGGAGATCCGGTGGCAACGCCGTTCGCCTCGCTCGGCACGCTCTTTCCGCAGGCATCCCGCCTCGCCGGCCTGCGGCGCGGGCAACTCGCGCAACTGGGGGTGCCGGCCGTACGCGCGCAGGCGATCGTCGCGCTCGCGGGCGCGGTCGCGGCGGGCGAGCTCGTGCTCGCGCCGGAGGCCGACGTGGAGACGACGCTCGCGAAGCTGCGCGAGTTGCCGGGCGTCGGCGAGTGGACCGCGCAGATCATCGCGATGCGCGTGCTCGGCTGGCCGGATGCGTTCCCGCACACCGATCTCGGCGTGATGCGCTCGCTCGGCGAAACCGACCCGCGGCGCGTGCTCGCCGCGGCCGAGCGCTGGCGTCCGTGGCGCGCCTACGCCGTCATGCATCTGTGGCAGTCCAACCGGAAGGGGTGACCATGCACGAATACGACACGTTCGCAAGCCCGATCGGAAATCTGCTTCTTGCAGCGGGCAAAGTTGGCCTCGCCGGCGTTTGGTTCGAGCGCCAGAAACACCGGCCCGACAGAACCGGCTGGAAGCGCGCGCCGGACAATCCGGTCCTTGCGCTCGCGAAGCGCCAGCTCGCCGAATACTTCGCGCGCAGGCGGCGCGAGTTCGAGCTGCCGCTCGATCCGCAGGGCACGCCGTTTCAGCGTGCGGTATGGAAGGCGATCGCGGCCGTTGCCTACGGCGAGACGATCAGCTACAAGGAGCTCGCGCGCCGCGCCGGGCACCCGGGCGCCATGCGCGCGGTCGCCGCCGCGACCGGCCGCAATCCCCTCGGCATCATCGTGCCCTGCCATCGCATCGTCGGCGCCGACGGCAGCCTCACCGGCTACGCCGGCGGTCTTGCGAGGAAACGCGCGCTGCTCGCGCTCGAATCGGGGACCGGGGATCTCCTGGCGGCGGCCTGATTCAGCCGGCGAGCACTTCGCAGTACACCTCGCGGTCCACGTTGCCGCCGGAGGCGATGACGGCGAAGCGCCCGCCGCGACGTTCGGGATCCTTGAGCAGCGCCGCAAGCGGCGCCGCCCCCGCCGGCTCCACCACATTGTGCGTGTCGGTGAAGAAGTACCGCATCGCCGCCTTCACCTCGTCGTCGGAAACGCGCACGATGCGCTCGGCCCCGGCGCGGATCGCTTCCAGCGCCTCGGGCACCGGGACCCGCACCGCGATGCCGTCGGCGAACGTGTCGGCCATCGCGGTTTCGACCGGCCGGCCCGCCTCCCACGAGCGCGCATAGCAGTCCGCGCGCTCGGAGACCACGCCCACGATTCGCGTTTTCAGGCCGAGCGCGTCGCGCCAGGCGATCAGCCCGCAGATGCCGGAGCCGCAGCCGATCGGCACATACACCTCGTCGAGGTCCGCCACCGCCGAGAAAAGCTCCAGCGCATAGCTCGCGACGCCCGCGACCAGCTCGGCGTGGAAAGGGCCGATGTATTCGAGCCGCTGCTCGCGCGCGAGCCTCGCGGCGTGCTCGCGCGCCTCGTCGTAGTCGCGCCCGTACTCGATCAGTTCCGCGCCCCAGGCGCGCATCGCCGCGTTCTTGTCGCGGCTGTTGCCGTGCGGCACGACGATCAACGTGCGCACGCCGAGCCGCCGGCCGGCAAAAGCGAGGCTCTGGCCGTGATTGCCGCGCGTGGCGCTCGCCACGCCGGGCAACTTCGGGTTCGCCCGCTTGAGCCGCTCCAGCATCACCAGGCCGCCCCGGATCTTGAACGCGCCGGTGGCGGTGTGGTTCTCGTGCTTCACCCAGACTTCGCAGCCGGCGCGTGTGCAAAGGAGAGGCCAGGCGTACTGCGGCGTCGGCGCAACCACCGCGTGCACCGTCCGCGCGGCCTCCTCGAGCTCCGAGCGGGACAGGCCAAGGATCATCGCGACCGCCCGTCGCGCGCGCGGGTCGCTTTCGGCTGCGAGCAAGCGCGCCTGCGGCGATTTCCGCGCCGCCTCGTTGCGAGCGGCGCGTGCGAAGGCTCGTCTGTCATGCGCGTCCCCGGCGAGAAGAATAGCGTAACGGCGCTACAATCGTGCGTCGGCTGTCGCAGCCGCGGAAAAGCGCCAGCCGCGCCTGCGACGGTGGCGGCGCGATCGCGGACAGGGAGAACCCATGGGTTATCAATTCGTACGCACCGAGACGCGCGGCCGCGTCGCACTCGTTACGCTCTACCGGCCGAAACAGCTAAACGCGCTCAACGCCACGCTGATGCAGGAACTGGCTGCGGCGCTCTACGGCTTCGACGCCGACGACGGCATCGGCTGCATCGTGCTTACCGGCAACGAGCGCGCGTTCGCCGCCGGCGCCGACATCGCGGCGATGAAGGACTACGACTTCCTGCACGCCTTCAAGTCCGACTACATCACGCGCGACTGGGAGCACATCCGCAACATCCGAAAGCCGGTGATCGCGGCGGTCGCGGGCTACGCGCTCGGCGGCGGCTGCGAGCTCGCGATGGCCTGCGACATCGTGATCGCCGCCGACAGCGCGAAGTTCGGCCAGCCGGAGATCAACCTCGGCGTTTTCCCCGGCGCCGGCGGCACGCAGCGCCTGCCGCGCGCGATCGGCAAAGCAAAGGCGATGGACCTCATCCTCACCGCGCGCATGATGGACGCGGCGGAGGCCGAGCGCGCCGGGCTCGTCTCGCGCGTGGTGCCGGCGGAAAAGCTGCTCGACGAGGCCCTCGCGGTGGCGGAGAAAATCGCCTCGTATTCGCTCCCGGTCGTCATGATGGCGAAGGAGGCGGTGAACCGAGCCTACGAGACGACGCTTGCGGAAGGCATCCGCTTCGAGCGGCGGCTGTTCCACGCCTGCTTCGCGCTCGAGGACCAGAAGGAAGGCATGGCTGCCTTCGTCGAGAAGCGCAAACCGCGCTTTCGCCACCGGTAGCGAGCGGCGCGGGCGACGGGCGGCCGCCCGGGCCGGGGCGCTAGAATTTCCGCCGCCTGACAAGGAGGAGGAGCCATGGAGCGCTTCTGGACGCAGCACTATCCCCCGGGCGTGCCTGCAGACATCCGCTACGACGCCTACCGGTCGGTGGGCGAGCTGGTCGAGCAGAAGGCGGCCGAGTACGCCGAGCGGCCGGCGTTCACCTCGATGGGCAGGACGATCACCTTCGCCGAGCTGGAGCGGCTGTCGCGCGCCTTCGGCGCCTGGCTGCAGGCGAAGGGCTACGGCAAGGGCGCGCGCGTCGCGATCATGATGCCGAACTGCCTGCAATACCCGGTCGCGCTCTACGGGACGCTGCGCGCCGGCGCGATCGTGGTCAACGTCAATCCGCTCTACACGCCGCGCGAACTCGAGCACCAGCTCAAGGACTCCGGGGCCGAGGTGATCGTGATCCTGGAGAACTTCGCCGCGACGCTCCAGGAGTGCCTTGCGCGCACGCCGGTGAAGCACGTCGTGCTCGCCTCGCTCGGCGACCTGCTCGGGCTGAAGGGCATGCTCGTCAACTTCGTCGTGCGCAAGGTGAAGAGAATGGTGCCCGCGTACGACCTTCCGGGGGCGCTTCCCTTCAACGACGTGATCGCGGAAGGTGCGCGCGGCGAGCTGAAGAAAGTCGAGGTCCGACCCGACGACATCGCGTTCCTGCAGTACACCGGGGGCACGACCGGCGTTTCCAAGGGCGCGATGCTGCTTCACCGCAACATCCTCGCCAACATCGAGCAGGCGGCGGCGTGGCTCATCCCGGGTCTGGGAGACGAGCGCGCCGTCATCATCACGGCGCTGCCGCTCTACCACATCTTCTCGCTCACGGTGAACTGCCTGCTGATGACCAAGGTGGGCGGCGAGAACATCCTGATCACCAACCCGCGCGACATCCCGGGGTTCGTGAAGGAGCTCGCCAAGCACCGCTACAACGTGATCACAGGCGTCAATACGCTCTTCAATGCGCTGCTCAACAACGAGGACTTCCGCAAGCTCGACTTTTCGCACCTCCGGATCTGCGTCGGCGGCGGCATGGCGGTGCAGAAAGCCGTGGCCGAGCGCTGGAAGCAGGTGACGGGTAGAACGCTCCTCGAAGGCTACGGCCTGACCGAAACGAGCCCCTGCGCCACCATGAACCCCCTGGATCTCGCCGAATACAACGGCTCGATCGGTCTGCCGCTTCCCTCCACCGAGATCACGCTGCGCGACGACAACGACCGCGACGTGCCGCTCGGCCAGCCGGGCGAGATCTGCATCCGCGGCCCGCAGGTGATGGCGGGCTACTGGCAGCGGCCCGAGGAGACCGCGAAGGTGATCGGCCCGGACGGTTTTCTGCACACCGGCGACGTCGGCATCATGGACGAGAAGGGCTTCGTGCGCATCGTGGACCGCAAGAAGGACATGATCCTCGTGTCCGGCTTCAACGTGTACCCGAACGAGATCGAGCAGGTGGTGGCGATGCACCCGGGCGTGCTCGAAGTGGCGGCGATCGGCGTACCGGACCCGCACTCGGGCGAAGTGCCCAAGCTCTTCGTGGTGAAAAAGGACCCGAACCTCACCGCCGAGGAGATCCTCGAGTTCTGCCGGGAGCAGCTCACCGGCTACAAGCGGCCGAAGTACGTCGAGTTCCGCAAGGAACTGCCGAAGACGAACGTCGGCAAGATCCTGCGCCGGGCGCTGCGCGAGGAGGCGACGAAGGAGGCGAAGGCTGCATGATCCACCGCGGAGCCTTGCCATCGCGGGGCGGTGCGAATCGAGGTCGAGGCGCCCGAGGATGTGGATTGACCGCTCGACCATCCGCTCGGTGACGGTGCGGCCGTTCGACGGGGCGAACCGGGAGGCGGCGCGCGGCACGCTTCCGCCGCCTCCGGCCTGAGCGGGCGCTTGCCGGAGCCGCCGAGCCCGCTCAAGGGCGCGATCTGGCTCGGGATCGCGGTCGCTTCCTGGGGCGCGCTCTTTCCGGTGGCGAAGCGCACGCTGCCGGTGCTCGATGCTTTTTTCCTCGGCTCGGCGCGCTACGCGCTCGGCATCGTGCTCTTCGTCGCGATCCTCTGGGCCGCCGAAGGGGCTCGGGCGCTGCGCTACGGCGGGCGGCTGCTGCCGGCCGCCGTCTTCGGTCTGGTGGGCTTCTGCGGCTTCAACATCCTGGTGTGGTGGGGCCTGGTGTTCACGAGCCCCGAGCACGCCGCGATCATCATGGCGCTGCAGTCGCCGCTCACCGCGCTCGCCGTATGGATGGCGCGGGGGCTTCGCCCGGCGCCCTTCACCCTCGGCTGCGTCGCCGCGGCGATCGCTGGCGTGCTCGTCGTGGTCACCCGGGGCGATCCGCTGCATGTCTTCGCCGGCGGTTCGGTTCTCGGGGACTTCCTCGTCTTTCTCGGCGCGGTGAGTTGGGTGATCTACACGATGGCGGGGCACTATTTCGCGGGCTGGTCGCCGCTCCGGATGACGGTGCTCACCGCGATTCCGGGCACCGTGGGCCTCGTCGCGATCAACGTTCTCACGATCGCGATGGGCTGGTCGGCGCTGCCGAGCCTGGAGCAGGTGCTCTCGGTGAAGTGGCAGCTCGCCTATTTCGCCGTCTTCACCGTGGTGCTCGGCGTGCTCGGCTTCAACAACGGCGTCAAGCACCTCGGCGCGCTCAACGCGATGCTCATGCTCAACCTGATCCCGGTCATCGTGTTCGCGATCGAGGCCTCGCTCGGCCGGAGCTTCACGGCGGTCGAGATCGGCGGCGCCGCGATCGTCATCTGCGCGCTCGCGGCGAACAACCTTTACCTGCGCAGGAAGGCGGCGCGCGAGCGGCCGCCTGAGCCGGAGCGGCCCTGAACCGGCAGAAAAGAGGGTCGGACGCCGTACGTTGCAAGCTCGGGCACCGCGCTTGCCACCGCTACTCCGTTCGCGGAAGAATGAGCGTCCCTTGCGGGGCGATTGTGCGCGAATGAACGTTCTCGTCGTGGACGATCATCCGATGGTCCAGGAGTTTCTCGCTGCAGCGGCGGCTCGCGCCTTCAAGGGTGCGATGGTGCGCACCGCGGGCGACCTGGAAAGCGCAATTGGCGCAGCGCAGGTGGCCGCCGCGGTTCGTGTTGCTCGATTTGGCGATGCCCGGCTGCACGGGACTGGAAGCGCTGATTCGTTTTCGCGAGCTCATACCGGGCGCCCGTCTGGTGGTCGTTTCGTCGAGCGAAGATCCGGCGATCATTCGGCGGGCGATCCGGCTCGGGGCGGCTGGCTACATTCCGAAGACGAGCAGCCCCCGGACGCTCGTTGGGGCGCTCGAGCTGGTGGAGGCGGGGGGAACTTATGTGCCCCCCGAGGCGATTGCCGATGCCCGGGACTCGCCGATGGACGCGCTCACCGAGCGCCAACGCGAGGTGTACGCATGCCTGATGAAAGGGCATGCCCCCGCTCAGATCGCGCGCGAACTGGGGATCTCGCTCGCGACGGCCAAGCACCATGTGCGCGCGGTGTACTCGGCTTTCGGTGTGTCCTCGCGCGCCGAGCTGATCCTTGCCGTCGCGCGGCGCGGGCCAAGCGGCAACTGATCCGGACGATCTAGATCGACCGGATCATTGCGCGCGCCGCGCCGGTCGGTATGCTTGCCCGAGGGGCACGCATGACGGTGGCTCGAAGCAGAACGCGCACGGCTCCGGAATCGCTCGAGCCCGGCGATTTCTTTTGGGCGCTTGGCCAGCTTTGCGAGCTCGAGCGCGTACCGTTCGACGCGGGGCTCCTCGGCGCGCAGTTTCCGCCGCCGTATTCGGAGCAGAAAGTCCTGCGTGCGCTTGCGACGCTCGGCTTTCGCACCGAGCCGGTCTCCGTCGCGGCGGTTTCGCCGGGGACCTTTGCGGTTCCCTGCCTCGCCTTCCGTCGCATGGGCGGGACCGGGGTGCCGGTGATCGTCGTGGAGCGCAAGGACGACGAGGTTCTCGTCTTCGAGCCGGGCGATCGCGAGCCGCGCGCCGTCGCTCTTCGCGAAGCCGGCGAACGCTACGGAACGCAGATGTGGCTCGTTACGCGCGAAACGCCACCTGTTCGCGATCCGGACGCGGCGCGCGCCGAGCCGCGCGGGTTCGGTTTCGGCTGGTTCGTGCCCGAGCTGTTGCGCCACCGGCGTATATGGGTCGAGGTGCTCGGCGCCTCGGCGGCGATCCAGCTCGTCGGGCTCGCCCTGCCGCTCTTCACGCAGGTGACGATCGACAAGGTCATTCCGCACCAGAGCATCGCCACGCTCTGGGCGGTGGCCGTGGGCTTTGCGATGTTCATCGCCTTCGGCGCGCTGATGAACTGGATGCGCCAGTACCTCGTGCTGCACACCGGCACTCGCGTGGATGCGGTGCTCGGCGAGCGCGTGTTCCGGCACCTGGTGCGCTTACCGCTGCCGTACTTCGAGCACCGGCAGACGGGCGTGCTGGTGGCGCGGCTCAATGCCATCGAGCAGATCCGCGAATTCGTCGCGGGAGCGGCCGTGGCGCTGCTTCTCGATTGCCCGTTCCTCATCGTGTACCTGGCGGTGATGTTCTGGTATTCGTGGAAGCTCACGCTCGCGGTCATCGCCGCGCTCGGCCTCGTGGCTCTTCTTTCGCTTGCGGTAACACCGCTTCTGCGGGCACGGCTCGACCGGCAGTTCCTCGCCGGCGCGGCAAGCACCGCCTTCGTCACGGAGTACGTCTCGGCGATGGCGACCGTGAAGTCGCTGCAATTGGAGCCGGTGCTGGAAGAGCGCTACGGCGGCCTGCTCGCGCGCTATCTGGCGACAAGCTTCGACACCCGCAGCCTCGCCAACAGCTACCAGGTCGCCGCGGGCGTTCTCGAGCAGACGATGATGCTCGCGATCCTGGTGATGGGCGCGCTTCTTGTCATGGACGGCGCGGCGCTTGCCGCCACCGGCGGTCCGGTCTTCACCATCGGTATGCTGGTCGCTTTCCAGATGTTCGCGAGCCGCCTTGCGCAGCCGATGCTGCGCCTGGTTGGGCTGTGGCAGCAGTTCCAGCAGACGCGCGTCGCGGTGCGGCGCCTGGCCGACATCATGGACATGCCGCCGGAGCCGGTCGCGCTTGTCGCCCAGCGCCCGCAAGCCACCCCGGCGCGTGCCACGGCGATCGAATTCCGCGAAGTGTCTTTCCGCTACTCCGAACACCATCCGTGGCTTTTTCGCGGGCTGAGCTTCGCGATTCGCCCGGCGTGCTCACGCTGCTTGTCGGCCCCTCGGGCAGCGGCAAGAGCACGCTCGCGAAGCTGCTTCTCGGCTTTTACCTGCCGGTGGAGGGCCGAATCCTCGTCGACGGCCGTGATACGCGCACGTTGAGCGCGAACGAGCTGCGCGCCGCCTTCGGGGTCGTGCCGCAGGAAACGACGCTTTTCTCGGGAACGGTTCACGACAACCTGCAGGTGGCGAACCCGCATGCATCCTGTGCCGACATCGTCGAGGCCTGCCGAATGGCCGAGGTGCACGAGGTGGTCGAGGCACTGCCCCAGGGCTACGCGACGCCGCTTGGAGAGCACGGGGTCGGGCTCTCGGGCGGGCAGCGCCAGCGCATCGCGATCGCGCGCGCTCTGCTCAGGCGCCCGCGCATCCTCGTCTTCGACGAAGCCACCAGCAACCTCGATGATCCGACCGCCGAAGCGTTCGCGCAGACGGTCAACCGGTTGAAAGGACAGGTGACGATCCTTTTCATCGCCCACCGGCTGCCGCGGGGGCTTCAGGCGGACGAAGTGCTCCAGCTCGGCGCCGATGGGCGGGCGTATTTGCACCGCCGAGCGTTCCCGGACGACAGGTCCCGTCCGGAAGGCGGAAGGTGAGCGGGAGATCGGCTCCGCGCGTATGCGAACGAGGTGCAACTGCGATGCGTTCGGCGAGGACATGCGGTTCGTGAACAGCCGTTGCGGCGGCGGCCCGCCATCGCTCGAGCGCAAAATGATCCGAACGATCTAGACCGCGCGGATCATTGCGCTTTTGCTGGGCTGGCGTAGGCTTTGTGCGGGCAATCGAGTCGCTGCGGGCAGGCCGAAGGCAGGGCAGGCGAAGCGCTGCGTGGGAGGCTGGATGAGGTCTCGGGTGGCGATGAAGGAGGGGTTTGAGGGGTGCGCTGTGCTTGAGCGTGGAGTCATCGGGGCGCTGCGCGTTTGTCTTGAGCGTGTTTGTCTTGGCCTTGTGTTCTTCGGGGGGGCGATACCGCTTGCGGGCTGCACGCCCACCGAGATCAAGTGGGCCGAGGAGGTGCGGCTGCATGACGGCAGGGTCGTGGTGGTCAAGCGCCGCACCGAGCTGACCGCTTCGGGTTTTCCGGTGCAGCGGCGGGGTTTTCAGAAGTATCACGAGCTCTGCTACGAGCCGATGGGCGTTTACTGGAAGTCCAAGCCCTCGTACCCGCCGCATGTGTTCGACATCGTCGATGGCAAGGTCTACATCAAGGTGCCGGTTGACCACTGCGAGACGTGCATGCTTCAGGGCTATCCGCCCTGGGATGCGCTGTACTTCGAGTGGGACAACGGTGCTTGGAAGAAGCTGGACGAGACACCGATGCTTCGGACGCTGAGGTTCAACTTACTGTCTAGTACGCACGCATCCGGTGGGAGCTTCTATTACGAGGGGAAGCTGGTTCCTGCGGAAGCCTATGACGCCCGTGGTCTGATCACGCTTGCGGAGAAGGAACGCCGGGACGGGTCGATCTACGCGTTTATGCAGGCTACCGGCCGCACCGGGCCGGGTGTTGAGCCCGGCGCATGCGAAAGGTGCAAGAACACGTGGGGTAGGGTGCAGACGACTGAAACTCCGGAAGTATTTCTGCCCTCGGAGAGCAAGACCTGCAACTGGTGATGGGCGAGAGGCTTGGCGCTCGTTGGCGTAGGGGGACGGCATGGGGGGCGCTGCGGCGAGTGCGTTCGAGGGCGAACGTTTGCTTCTTGCTGAGAATTCGCGGGCGGTATCGGAGCCCGCGGCGCGGCCTGTCAACGAATCAGCTGATCGAAGGCGGGCAGCGCCGCAAGGCGGCGGCGCCGACGTTCTCGGTGGCGAGGCGGGCGCCGATGTGCTGCTGGGTGCAGGAGGCGATGACGTGCTGCAAGGCGACGGGGCGACGCTTGCCGAAGCGCTGCACGGAGGGGACTTCCTCGACGGCGGTGCGGGCGAGGACCGGCTCTTCGGGCAAGGGGCGATGTGCTCGTTCGGAGGCGGGCGTCAAGAATCTGATGCGAGGGTGCGGGGGCAACGATTGGCTCGAGGCGAGCCGAGACGCCTTGGCGCTGTGCGAGCAAACGCTGTACCGCGGAGCTTGTAAGGCATTCCGTATGACTGTCTGCAATGCAATGCGTGTGTATATGGCCGTGCTGAGCATTATCGCCGCCGCAGGCTGCACCGCGGAGAAAGATCGGCTCGATGAAGAGGTACGCCGCCTGTGTGCGCTCGACGGGGGAGTGAAGGTCTACGAGCAGGTCGCGTTGACGAAAGACCTACTGGACAACGACGGTCGGCCACGAATACCGCACGAGAAGGAAGCTAAGGCTACTGACCCTTACTTTTACCGGTGGCGCACTGAGTACATCCGTAAAGGTAATCCCGAGATGCGACGAGATCATTTCACAGTGATTCGCCGTTCGGACGGGAAGATTTTGGGTGAAAGCATCAGCTATGCCCGACGAGGAGGTGACCTTCCGGGTCCTTGGCATCCTTCTTCGTACAGGTGCCCTAAGGACGCTTCAGTATTCAACGCGGTTTTCCCGACAAGCTCCCAACAGGTGTCGAGATGAGCAGGGCGGTGGCTTTACTGCTGCACGCGCAACCCAGAACGCTTTAGAAAGCGCTCGAATGTCCTCGGCTCAGGCTAACGGATCGACAGATACTGGCTGCCGCGGTCGCTGCGATGGACAACGCCACGCACGTCGGAGCGCGAGCACGGCGCCTGATCGAGCGCGTCGAGCACCAGCTCGGTCCGCATCGAGGGCGCTACCGGCCAGCCGATGATGCACCGGGCAAAGACGTCGAAGACGAACGCCACGTATACGAAGCCGGCCTAGGTCGCGACGCAGGTGAAGTCCGCGACCCACAACTCGTTGGGACGAGTGGCCGCGAGCTGCCGGTTTACCCGCTCAAGCGCGAGCGCAGTGCTCTCCTCAGGCATCCTCGTGCGGCACCGGCGCCCGCGCACCACCCCTCGCAGGCCCAGCGAGCGAATCAGACGCTCCACGCTGCAGCGAGCCACGACCGAGCCCTCGCGGCCCAGTTGCCGCCACAGCTTGCGCGCGCCATAGACGCCGAAATTCTCCTCATACACACGATGGACCTCCGGCACCAAGGCCTGATCGCGCTTCAGCCGCGGCGGCAAGCGCTCGGGATCGGCCTGCCGGGCCTTTTGCTCGTAGTAGGTCGACGGGGCAATCGGCAGCCCCTCGCAAATCGGTTCGAGCCCGTGCGCCCCACGATGGGCGTCGATGAACGAAACCCTCACTTCGGTTGGCGGTCGAGCTCGGCTTGGCCAAAAAACGCCGACGCCTTGCGCAGAACATCGTTCGCCCGGTTCAACTGCCGGTTCTCGCGCTCCAGTTCCTTGAGCCATTCCCGCTCCGAGCTGCTGACTCCGGCGCGCCGGCCTTGGTCAGGCTCGGCCTGCCGCACCCAGCCGCGCAGCGCCTCCACCATGCAGCCGATCTTCGCCGCGATCGAGCCGATCGCCGCCCACTGCGAATCGTCTCGGCCTCCTGCACGAAGTTCAGCCGAACCGCCCGCTTCCGTACCTCCGGCTGTATTCATGACGCCATCCTCTCAAGAAATGAAGTCTCCGGAAATCCCGGGGCGGTTCAAGGAGCCGCTACCTCGCCTTATCCGTTCAACACATTCTGGGACGTCGCCTGCTGCGTGCGAAAGAGGACTTGTGTTCTACCGCCCTCGCCGGTACACCGTAGCCGATGGTGCCCGCGACGCTTTCATCGGTACTGCGTTTCGCAGGCGTGAGACGATTCGTATGGCAGGCCACGGCGAGTGGAGGAATGTCGTTCGGCGGTGTCGCGATTGGTGGCCTTGCGGCGCTCTCGCAGGTTGCGGGCGCGCCGCCTTCCGGTGGGCGAGGCTCGTGGCAGGCCGCAGGTCTTGTCGGGCCACGGCCGGGGCCAATTCGCCCCGCGCGGCTTTCGGCGCCGACGAAGGAGACGCTTGCATGAACCTCGGCGTGAAACTTGGGCGCCGGTGGGATCAGGCGCCGGAGGGCTGACGCGCACCATGCCGAGCGCTCGCGCTGCGCTCCTTGATCTGGACGGCACGCTCCTTGACACCGCGCCCGATCTGGCGGCGGCGGCGAATGCGATGCTGGCGGAGCTGGGGCTTTCCGCGATCGAACCGGCGCGGGTACGCGACTTCGTCGGCCGGGGCATCGCGGTGCTGGTGCGTCGCGCGCTCGCAGCCGCACTCGGTCGCGAGCCGGAGGCGGCTCTGCTTGAGCGCGCGCAGGCGCTCTTCGCCGCGCACTACGAGCGCGAGAACGGCCGCGCGGCGCGGCCTTTTCCCGGCGTCCTCGAGGGGCTCGCGGCAATGCGCGCGCAGGGGCTGCGGCTTGCGTGTGTGACGAACAAGCACTCGCGCTTTACGCGGCCGCTGCTTGCGGCGACTGGCCTCGACCGCTTCTTCGATGCGGTCGTGACAAGCGACATGGCTGGTGCGCGCAAACCCGATCCGGCGGTGTTCCTGCACGCCTGCCGCCTGCTCGAAGTTGCACCCGCCGAAACCTGCGCAATCGGGGATTCGGCGAACGACGCCGAGGGCGCGCGCGCAGCCGGCTGCACTTTCCTTCTCGTGCCGTACGGCTACCGCGAGGGGCGCTCGCTCGACGAGATCGCCTGCGACGGAGTGGTGGCGAGCCTGGCGGAAGCCGCGCGCCTGCTCTCGGCGTGACTCATTTCGCCGGCACAAGGCGCAGCGTCTCGTGCGGCTGCGCCTCGATCGTCTTCCTGTCGGCGATCATCGGGATGTATTCGTTTTTCGCCCATGCCTCGGTGAACGCGGCGTAATGGGGCGAGAGCACGTTGCCCGACTGGCCGCCGGAGTGGATGAAGAGCGATTTTTCGGGGTCGGCGAGATCGTAGATCGCGCGCAGGCTCGCGGCATGGCGGCTGGCGAAGGGGCGCGCGTCGTCGTGCAGATTGCTGCGGCCGACGTTCACCGTGTAGGCGTCGCCGGGCGAGGGCGCGGCGATGTCGAACAGGCGCGCAAGCAGCCGCTGGCGGCCGAGCGGGCGGTGCTCGTGCCGGGCCTCGTGCGCCGCGCCCCAGCGCCAGCTCGCCATGTCCTCGCCGTGGCGGCGCCTGAGATCCGCGAGCGCGGCTTCGAGC
>Ga0073934_10004700_pt1 | contig 22203 bp, 19 predicted proteins | sample LarsenN4metaG_FD_76834 | JGI IMG/M metagenome (GOLD analysis project Ga0073934, IMG submission 76834) | Hot spring sediment bacterial and archeal communities from British Columbia, Canada, to study Microbial Dark Matter (Phase II) - Larsen... ...
ACCCGTACCTGACCATTCACCACGCTCACCCATTCCCCGGGCAACCCGACCACACGCTTGATGTAGGACTTGCTGGGGTCAAGCGGAAACCAGAAGACAACGATATCGCCGCGCTCGACCGGCTCAAAGCGATAGATGAACTTGTTGACCAGAATCCGTTCGTGATGCGAGAGGCGCGGCAACATGCTCGTCCCCTCGACCTGCACGGGCTGGTAGAGGAAGAAAACTACGACGAAGGCCAACAAGAGTGAAAGAATCAGGTCGCGCAGCCAGTAGCGGACTCCACCGAAGTTGCGGAGAGGCGACGCAGTTTGTCGCCGCTCGGCTGACCTTCCCTTGTCCTTATGAGCGCCCTCCATCACGTCGGTTTATTTTATCACAACCTCGCGATCCCCGCGGGTTCGGCCGGGGGCTTGTTTAGTCTCCGGCCAGGGCGCTCGCCTCTGCTAGAATGACACCCCTGAAAACTGCCCATGCCGAGCCGCGACCATCGCATTGCCTTGATCATTCCCGCGCTTAACGAGGCCGAATCGATCGGTCGTCAACTGGCAGACGTGCCGCGCGATCTCTTCTCCCAAATCATCGTGGTGGACAACGGCAGCACGGACCGCACCGGCGAAGTCGCGCGCGAGGCCGCCGCAGAAGTGGTTTGCGAACCGCGCCGCGGCTACGGGCGCGCTTGTCAAGCTGGCCTGGCGCATCTTGGCTCGGAGATCACGGCCGTGGTCTTCATGGATGCCGACCTGTCGCATGAGCCGCAGGATGTCGAGCGGTTGGTCCGTTTCTTCGCGGACGGTGAATGGGACATGGTTGTGGGCTCCCGGGTTCTCGGGATGGCTGAACCGGGTTCGCTAACGCCGGCGCAACGGTTCGGCAACTGGTTGACGACGCGATTGATTCGGTGGATTTGGGGCGTTTCTTTTACCGACCTCGGACCGTTGCGCATCCTGAGCACCGATGCGCTCGCTCGTCTCGATCCTCGCGACAACGATTTCGGTTGGAATGTCGAAATGCAAATCAAGGCCGCGCGGCTGGGGCTGAAATACGCGGAGATTCCGGTGAACTACCGCCGGCGCCGTTTCGGCCGGTCGAAAATTTCCGGGACGATCGCCGGGAGCGTCCGCGCCGGCATCAAAATCCTCTGGAATGTTTACCGCGGCTGGAAGGAATCCCGCAAAACCCACGCCCTAGCCCGTTCGCAACCGAACCAGTGAATCCGGCACTGGCAAAGGGCACGGGATTCTGCTTGATTTTATGATGCGAATAATGGAGAAGCGCGCGATGTCATCACAGACCCCAGCGCAATTTCCCAGGCTGGCCATCCGCACGGCAATTCTTGTAGCGGTTTTTGCGGCACCTCCTCTCGGGGCGCAAACGGCGTCGACGGAGAACTCCGACCCCACGCGGGCTCCAGCCGGGGAATCGCCCCGCTGGGCGAACCGCGGCCATTGGAATTTCGGCCTGCAGGTGGGCTATGGCGTGGAGAACGCCATCCCGCGGAACATCTCCCACGTCAACATGCTTATCTTCCAGCCGCAGCTCGGGCTCATCGTCAGAGATTTCGAGCGCGGCCCGCTGAGACGCTTTGAAATAATCAACGAAGGGGTGATCGGCAACGCTGTGCATCCGGGCGGGCGTCTGCTGGGGAACACGCTGATCTTCCGTTTTGATAGCAAGCCCTACAAGAACGTGATCCCGTTCCTCGATATCGGCTCGAGCGCCCTGCACACGACACTTGCCACGCGGGCGCCGGAAGTGAGCGGCAAGACCCAGTTCATGCCTCAGGCGGGGCTGGGGATTCAGTATTTCTTCCGGCCGCAGCGCGCCCTCGTGATCGAGTATCGCTATTTCCATATGTCCAACGCCGGCCTTGAACAACCCAACCAAGGCTTCAATGGCAGCATGATAACGATTGGTTTCCGCTGGCTGCGCCGCTGAGCCGTCGCAGCATGCCAGGCGCCGCCCGCACCTGCTCGGAAGATGCAGCGGGCCAGCGGCCGGCCCCTGAGGGGCCTTCAGGCTTTTGGTTTTCCTTTTTCGATTCTTGATCTTCGAGTGGGGTTACTCGTAGGTGACGCGGACTTTTTCGGCGGCCGTGCGCTGCAGGGGTTTGTTCTCCACGCGCAGTGCATGTTCGAGGGATTCGAGCAGCCGCCGCTGCTCCCGCGACAGGTGCTTGGGAATGACGACCTGGACGGTCACGTAAAGATCTCCGGCGCCACGGCCGTCCACGCTGGGGAAGCCTTTCCCGCGCAAGCGGAACACGGAGCCGCTTTGAGTTCCTTCCGGAATGCGCAACCGATCCTGCCCTTTCAACGTGGGGACTTTGATCTCCGCACCCAGCACCGCCTGAACGAGCGAAATGGGAAGGGTGTAATACAAGTCCCTTCCGCGACGCTCGAAGAACGGGTGCTCGCGAATGGAGATCGCCACGTAGAGGTCGCCCGCGGGCCCGCCGTTGTACCCTGCTTCACCTTCCCCGCTGACCCGCAGGCGCATGCCGTCTTCGACGCCCGCCGGAATCTTCAGGCCCAGAATTTTCTCCCGGCGGACGCGTCCCTCGCCGTGGCAGTCGGGACAGAGTTCGCGGATCACCTGCCCCATCCCCGCGCATTGCGGGCAGGTGCGAGAAATTGTAAAGAACCCCTGCGTGCTCCGAATCTGGCCGCGCCCTCCGCAGGCCGAACAGCTCACAGGCTCACTGCCCTTTTGGCAGCCGCGCCCATTGCAGCTCGTACAATGGTCCCAACGGGGTATTTTGATCTTGGTATCGAGTCCCGCCGCAGCTTCTTCGAAGGATATTTCCAAATCGTAACGCAGGTCGGCGCCCCGCTGGGGGCGGGTGCGGCGGGTACCACCTCCGCCGAAGATGTCGCCGAAACCGAAAAAGTCGCCGAAAATGTCGGAGAAGTCCGAAAAGATCGTGGAGCTGAAATCGGGAGTGTATGTGCCTGTCCCGCTCACTCCGGCATGGCCGAAGCGGTCGTACGCGGCACGCTTCTCGGCATCGGCCAGCACGCTGTAAGCCTCACTGAGCTCTTTGAACTTCTCCTCCGCCTCGTGCTTGTTTTCAGGATTGCGGTCCGGATGATACTGCAGGGCGAGCTTTCGGTAGGCGCTCTTCAACTCCTGCTCGCTCGCATTGCGCGAAACGCCCAGAACCTCATAGTAGTCACGTTTTTGGTTCAACGCCTGCCCTCAAATTCGCGGCGCGGTGGGTGGACGCGCCGCGACCTTAGCTCGTCATCTTATTGTCCGGCTCCGCCGCGGCGGGGCGGGGAGCTGCCACCGCCACCTTCACGACGGCCGGACGCAGCAGACGGTGTTTTAGCTTATACCCGCGCTGCAATTCCTCGACAATTTCCTGGTCGCGGTGTTCTCCCGCCTCGACCGTTTCGGCTGCCTGATGGAGGTGCGGATCGAAGTCCCGCCCCAGCGTCTCCAGGGGCACAAGTCCGGCCCGCCCCAGCGCATCCATGAGTTCCTTGTAAATCAATTCCAGCCCCTGGTAGAACTGTTCGGACACGCTTGCGTCGCGATGTCGCAGCGCCCGGTCGAAACCATCCAGGGTGGGCAGCAAAGCGCGGATCAAATCGGCGGTGGCGTGCTGGAGAAATTCCTCCTTTTCGCGCAGCATGCGCTTGCGGAAGTTCTCGAGCTCGGCCTGCTTGCGCATCAGCCGGTCGGTGAGCGCGTCCTTTTCACCGCGCAACTTCTCGACCAGCACACGGAGGTCTTCAGTGGGGGCCGCAGGGGGTGTCACGGCGACGGTGCCCGCCGCTTCATTGTTCGCTTCCTCAGCCACGCCCGTTTCCGAGGGTACAATCCATTCCTTTTCGTTATCCATATCTCTTCGATTCTACCTCATTCCGCCGGCCAATCGCTCCTTAACCCGGCGCATGGTCGCGGCAGGCTATGACCGCCGTCGGCCCGCACCCTGCACCGCCACAACAGAGTGGCCTAGCTGTCGCACAGAAGCCGGCTGCAAAGGTGAGCGACATATTCCACCGTGGAGATGGCGCGGTCGTATTCGAGTCGGGTGGGACCGATCACCCCCAGCGCCCCCACCACATGGTGGCGATAGTGATAGGGCGCGACAATCACCGTGCAGTTCTGCATTTCGCGGGCGGGATTCTCGTGGCCGATCAGGGTGACCACGCCGGAGCTCGGCGTCGCCAGGCAGGCACTCAGGATCTTCACCAGCTTGACCTTCTCTTCGAAAGCCCGCAGCAATTCTTTGAAGGCGCGCGCGTCAGCGAACTCCGGCTGCCCGACGAGGGCTTCGGTCCCGTCCACATAGAGCCGTCCCGCTTCTTCCCCCCCCAGCGCCCCCCATTGGAATAGAATCGCGATGGTGGAAACCAGCCGGTCGCAGAGTGTCTTCATTTGCTCGAGGCGCTTGAAGATCTCGACGCGAATCGCCCGCAGCGACCAGCCGTGAAATTCCCCATTCAAGAAGTCCGCGGCGCGATCCAGTTCGTCCTGTGTAAAGTCATCCTCGAGAGTGATGACCTTGTTTTCAATCAGATCAGGCTTGGAGACGATCACCGCCAGCACCCGGCGCCCCGGCAGGCGGACGAACTTGATGTGCTCGATATGGTTCTCTTCCAGCGTGGGACCGAGCACGATCCCCACCTGGCTTGACACCTGCGCCAGCACTTCCGAGGTGCGTGCCATAAGTTGCTGGGGTGCCTCACCCTTGCGCGTCAGCGCCTCGTCAATAAAGTGCGTTGTTTCGGGTGGCAGGCGCCTGGCCCCTGCCATTCGGTCCACATAGTAGCGATAGGCTTTATCCGTGGGCATCCGCCCGGCCGAAGTGTGCGGCTGCGAGAGATAACCAAGCTCCTCCAGCTCAGCCATCGCGTGGCGAATCGTTGCGGAACTCCAGGATTCGTCCAAATGCTCGGCAACCGCCTTGGATCCCGCAGGAATCCCGGTCGAGACAAACAATCGTACCACCGCCGCCAGGACCGCCGCCTGCCGCGCACTGAGTTTTTCCGATTCCGCCACCATGGACCTAAGTCTCTTAATATGAGAGCATTACAGACCCTCTACAAAGCAAGTGTAGCGGCTTTGGCACTCCCTGTCAAGGAGTGCTAAACGCCGTTTCGATGCCATGCGCTCCGTGCCCAGCGTGCGTCGGGCTCCTTTCCGCCACCTGCGGAGTCGGTGGCTGGGTTGAAGCCTCTCAATCCCTCTGCTATAGTTCCGCGGTTTTCATCATCTGGGAGAAGGCAGCCCTACGGCCACTTTGCCCCCGCTCAGGGCCGGAACGAGACCCCCGATGGGGGCGGGCGGCCGGTACCAGCAGATTATCATAACCGGAGGATAACCGCATGGCTCCACCTAAGGTCTACAAAAACTTCATCAATGGCGAATGGGTTGAATCGGTCAGCGGGCGGACGTTTGAGAACCTGAATCCCGCCAACACGCAAGAACTCATCGGGCTCTTTCAGAAATCCAACACCCAAGACGTAGACAACGCCATTGACGCCGCCCGAGAAGCCTACAAGAGCTGGCGACTCGTTCCCCCGCCGCGGCGCGGTGAAATCCTTTACCGTGCCGCCCGGATGCTCGTCGAGCGCAAGGAAGAGTTCGCGCAGCAGATGACGCGCGAGATGGGCAAAATCCTCATCGAGACGCGCGGCGATGTCCAAGAAGCCATCGACATGACGTTCTACATGGCGGGTGAAGGACGGCGCCTGTTCGGGCAGACGACCACCTCGGAGCTGCCGAATAAATTTTGCATGACAGTGCGCTCGCCCATCGGCGTCTGCACGTTGATTACGCCATGGAATTTCCCCATGGCCATTCCCTCCTGGAAAGTGATGCCCGCCCTGATCTGCGGCAACACGGTGGTGATGAAGCCCGCCACCGATACGCCCCTCTCCATGCTGAACCTGGTGAAGGTGCTCGAAGAGGCGGGCATCCCGCGCGGCGTGGTGAATTATGTCTCCGGCGGCGGCGGTGAAGTCGGCGATCGCTTAATGACGCATCCGGACGTGAAGGTGGTCTCCTTCACCGGCTCGACGGAAATTGGCCGTCGCGTCTCGGAAGCGTGCTCGCATACCTTCAAGCACTGCTGCCTGGAGATGGGCGGCAAGAACTGCATCATCATCATGGATGACGCCAACCTTGAGCTCGCCGTGGAAGGTGCGCTTTGGGGCGGCTTCGGGACGACCGGCCAGCGCTGTACTGCGGCCAGCCGGGTCGCCTGCCACAAGAGCGTTTACAAGGAATTCATCCAGCGGTTCGTTGAGCGGGCGCGGGCCCTCCAGGTAGGCAACGGGCTCGATCCTACTGTGCAGATGGGCCCCTGCATCAGTCAGGCGCAGCTTAAGACCGTCGAAGAATACGTCGAGATCGGCAAAAACGAAGGGGCGAAGCTTCTCTGCGGCGGGACGCGCCTCACGGGCGGCGAATACGACCACGGCTGGTTCCACGCCCCCACCATCTTCGGCGATTGCGACCCCAGGATGCGCATCTCGCAGGAGGAGATCTTCGGGCCGGTGGTTTCCGTCATCCCGTTTGCCACGCTCGAAGAGGCCATCGAAATCAACAACGGCGTCGTTTATGGGCTGTCCTCGTCGATCTACACGCGGAATGTCAATCGCGCGTTTCAGGCGATGCGCGACCTGGATACCGGGATCGTTTACATCAACGCGCCTACCATCGGCGCGGAAACTCACCTGCCCTTCGGTGGAACCAAGCAGACCGGCAACGGCCACCGCGAGGCCGCCGTGACCGCACTCGACTTCTATTCCGAGTGGAAAACGGTGTACGTTGACTACAGCGACCGCCTGCAACGAGCGCAAATCGATGTGTAGAAAAGCAGGAGTCGGAAGTCAGGAGTCAGCATTCAGAATTATCGGGGGCCGGACGCGAACCTTCGGCTTCTCGCAAGAGCAGGAAATGCTATGGCTATCCAACGGCGGGACGTCCTGAGACTCGGCGCGGGCCTGGCGGCCACGGCGCTTCAACCTGTGGCGGGGGAGGCAGGGCCGTCGCCCCCCACGCGCCGCATTCGCATCGGAGTGTCCACCTATTCTTACTGGCATTTTCAGGAACAGAAATATCCCGTTGAGAAGGTCATCGAGAACGCCGCGCGTCTGGGCTTTGATGCGGTGGAGATTCTGCACGTGCAGATGGCGGAGGAATCGACAGCGTACCTCAACAAGTTGAAGCGTCTGGCGGCGGTGAACGGACTCGATCTGAACATGCTTTCGATCCATCAGGATTTCGTCTGGCCGGACGCCGCGGTGCGGAAAAAGGAAATCGATCACACGAAGCATTGCATCGACCTCGCCTGCAGGCTCGGCATCCCTCTCCTGCGCCTCAACTCCGGGCGCTGGAAAACCATCAAGTCGTTCGACGAGCTGATGAAAGCGAAAGGCCATGAGCCGCCGCTCCCCGGCTACAGCGATGACGATGCTTTCAAGTGGTGCACCGACTCGATCGCCGAGTGCCTCCCGGCCGCGGAAAAAGCCGGCGTGGTGCTGGCGCTCGAAAACCACTGGGGACTGACCACCGCCGTCGAAGGCGTGATCCGCATCGTGAAGGCCCTGCCTTCACCGTGGCTCGGCGTCAACTTGGACACGGGCAACCATCCCAGCGATCCGTATCCGGAGATTGAAAAGCTCGCTCCCTACGCGACCATCGTCCAAGCAAAGACCTATTACGGCGGGGGCGAGTGGTACACGCTCGACCTCGACTACCCGCGCATTGCGGCCATCCTCCGGAAGGCCAACTTCGGCGGCTACGTCTCGCTCGAAATGGAAGGCAAGGAAGACCCCGAGACAGCCGTCCCCAAAAGCCTCGAGGATCTAAGGAGAGCGTTCGCATAGACCTTGAACTGCGGCGGTCCCAGTGGACGCCTCCTTCTGCTTTCTGTCTACTGAGGTGGAGGGGTGACGGCAGGGGTGCTGAAGGGCGGGGCAGCGCTCGCGCTGCCCGCCGCGCCGCGGGACGATTGGGCCTGCGCGGTGGGGTCGAGGTCTTCGGGCAGCGGGTGGGGGCCGAGGCCGAGTTTCATCAGGGATTTGGCTTCCGGCATACCGGTCGAGGGAAATCCGTGGTCCTGCTGGAAGCGCCGCATGGCGCTGCGCGTCGCATCGTCCCATTGGCCGCTAGGGTCCTGGCTCAAGTAGCCGTGGGCGATGAGCGCCAGCTGGATCTCCCGCACCCGATCAGGTTGAAGTTTGAGGCGTGCCAGGCGAGCCCTGAAGCGTTCCTTGCGATATCGGCGTTTCTTGGATGAGGTTTTCTTCGCGGTGGTTCGAGGCGCGGACTTGAGAGAAGTCTTCCTGGGGGCCGTTGTTTTCTTCGGCGCGCTCTTGGAAGGATTGCCGGAAGCCCAGGCAAGGCTGAAGAGCAGCGCGCCTGCGATGGCGGCCCCCCAGAAAGCGCGTATTAATCCGCCACGTCTCGTACGTTTTCCCCCCACGGTTGCAGCGCCGGTCACTGACCGGCTTTTCTCTGAAACGAGTACCCGCGACGTTCCCGGGACAACGCTCGGGCTTCCCCCAACCCTTTACGGCAGGCGGTCGGCAAGGTAGAGCGTGGTAAACGTCCGCTGCGTCCGCCGCGCCACAAGGAATACCACATCGTCGCCGGACTTGAGCTTGTTCTGCCAGGTCGTGATGTCACTCACGGAGCGAACCGGCTGGTGATTGATGCTCAGGATGATGTCGCCACGCACGAGGCCCACTTCCGAGCCAAACCCGCCGGCTTTGACATCCGTGACCATAACGCCCTGGGCGTCACTCAGCTCCAACCTCTCGGCCAGCTCATTGGCCTGTTCGCGCGTCAGGTTACGGACGGAGATTCCGAAGGTCCCACCCGGCTCGTCCGCCGATTCAGCTCCTTCTTCGTCGTCCTCCGGGCCGCCGCGTTCGCGGCTGATAATCATGTTCCGATCGCCCACTTCGATGTCCACCGTAATCGGCTTGCGGTCGCGCAAGAATTCAACCTTCAGCTTCTTGCCCACTTCCGTCTCGGAAACGATGGCCACCAGCTCATCTCCGTTACGGATGGCCTTGCCGTTCACGGTGGTGACGACATCGCCACGCTGGAGGCCGGCGCGCTCCGCGGGGCTGTTTGGCTCCACATTATTGACCACCACGCCGTGGTCAGCCCCAAGGCTACGGAGGAGGACCGGGTTGTTCTGGTTCTGGAAGGAAATACCGATGGCACCGCGCCGGACGCTGCCCGTGGAGATCAACTGGTTATAAACCTTGCGCGCCGTGTTCGACGGAACGGCAAAGCCCACACCGTCGTAAGTGCCGCGATTGGTGGCAATCGCCGTGTTGATGCCGATGACTTGCCCCGCCAGATTGACCAGGGGCCCCCCGCTGTTGCCCGGATTGATGGCAGCGTCGGTCTGCAAGTATCGCTTGAACTGTCCCTCGGGACCGCCTTCGATATCGCGCCCCTTGGCGCTCAGGATGCCCGCGGTGACCGTGGAATCCAAACCGAACGGGCTGCCAATGGCGAGGACCCAGTCTCCCACGCGCATTGCGTCCGAATCACCAAACTGCGCAACGGGTAGCGGCCGGCCAACCTCAATCTTGATGACGGCCAGATCTGTATCACGGTCTTTCCCGATGACCTTGGCCTCGTATCCCCGGGGGTTGTCCTCGCCGTGCAGTTGGACACGAATGCGGTCCACTGGCCGGTTTTCGCCGGGCTGCATGACGACGTGATAGTTGGTCAGAATGTAGCCGTTCTTGTCGAGGATGACCCCGGAGCCCAGACTGGGCCGACGGAATTCTTGGTTATCCGGGCCCGGCGGGCCAAACTGGAAGAACCGATCGAAGAAGTCGCCGCCGAAAGGCGAGTCATCGGGAAAGTGGAAGCGTCGACGACCAATTCGCACCACGGATTCCGTATTGATGTTTACCACGGCGGGCTCCACCATCTCCGCCACACGTGAAAACGAGTTCGACAGCTCGCTCGGCGAGGGCGCGGGGAGCGGTGTAGCATCGGCGGCAACAGCATTGCCCCCGCGAGCCGCGCGCACGCCGTTCGACACCAGCGTTCCGATCAAAATACCAATCACCAGCGTCACCGCAACCAGCAACGCGGGCACTATCCGTCTTCCCTTCATGCCCATTCTCACAACCTCGCCCTTCCTTCGACTTTCGCCGGCCCACAGCCGGTCAAGCAATCATTATACACTTCTTTTGGACGCGCGGGCTCCGGGGATCGTTAGTGCACTCCCGCTCCCGTCGCCCTGACCCGCGTCAGATAGCCTCACGGCATAGGCGAATCCGGCGACGTGCCTCGCAGAATAACACCGTCAATCCACCCGCCCCGGTCATAGAGGCGCATGTGCCCTGTGGGGCTTGGGTAACCTCCGCGACTGCCCAATGCCCTACCCCGCCCCGCTTCCCGTTGGATGAGGCTCAGCCGGCGAGAAGTTGGCAACGACAGCTTGGAAAGGTAGAAAACGCCATTGAATTGATAGGCCTGAAGCGCGGCCGTTTGCGGCTCGTTTTGCAATGCCTCACGCCGGCATATATTCCATGTGGTTTAACCTTCCACGGGTGAGGGCGGTGTGCCGCCCCAAAGCTCTGAAATCACCATCCCCGCCAGAATCAGGGCGGAGCCAACAAACAAGCGCCCCCCGAGCCGCTCATGCAGAAACATCCAGGAAGTCAGCGCCGCGAAGACGGGTTCAAGGGCAAAGATGAGTGCCGTATGCGACGGCGGGGTGAACTGCTGAGCCCAATTTTGCACCGAAAAGGCAAGGCCGGTGGCCAGCACCGCCGTAACGGCGAGAGCCGCCACCAGTCCCACGGTCCAGTTGAGCCTGAAAGGCAGGTCAAGCGGCCAAGATGAGAAGGCGAGCAGACCAACGGCAAGAATCTGAATGGCCACGAGCTGGCGAAAAGAGTGCCGCCGTGTGTAAACTCCAACCAGGACGATGTGGACAGCAAACGCGCAGGATGCGACGAGCGTCAGCACGTCGCCGCGATTTACCGCCGCGAGCCCGCGCGGCAGCACGAGCAGATAAATCCCCACCAGACCGAGCCCTGCCCCTGCCACCATTGCGGTGCGCAATCTGAAACCGTGCAGCACCTGCAGGAACGGCACCAGGATGACGGAAAAACCCGTAATGAATGCAGACTTGGAGGGCGTGGTGTAGAGCAAGCCGGTGGTCTGAAACAGATAGCCGGCAAAGAGGAATATCCCGAGGAGAAGCCCGCGGGCCATGACCGCCCCGCTCAACTGTCCTCGGTACATGAAGACGAACAGCAGGACACCGGCGAGTGTGAACCGCACCGCCAGGAACGCCAACGGCGTGGCATGACCGAGGGCGTCCTTGACCACCACAAACGTCCCACCCCAGATCATGGCGGTAAGGACCAGCAGCAGCTCGGCTTTGAGGCGTTGGCTCAAGTTATCGGCAAGTGGTTAGTGGACAGTGGCACGCGGGCAGCTTTCAGCCGTCAGTTACCACCCTTCGGCAAACGACTCCGCACCCGGTCATACTTGCGGATCGTTGAATGCTGGGAGCTGGGAAAGCCCGAGCGTTATCCCCCCAGACCGCAGATTCCCCGTATCTCCTCATCCGTCAATACGCGATCCGCTTGCTTGGCGCGCGCGAAGATGGCCTCGACCAGCGCATCGGTCGGAGAGATGCCGCGCTTCTCTAACCAATAGATGATATTGGACTTACCACTCATCGGGCCAATTTCGATTTTCTGGTCGATCCCAAACCAATGGGACGGCACCCCGGAATAGACCTGATTGGCCAACTCGACGTCGTTTTTCCGGAAAGCTTTAATCACTGCCGCCGCATGAACTCCCGTCGCCGTGCGAAACGCGTCTTCCCCCACGACGGGATAGTTGGGGGGAATCGGGACGCCAACCGCTTCGGCCACGACACTGCAATACTCACGCAGCTTGCGAAGATCGCGGTCGATCGTCCCCATTAGCTTCAAATTCACCAGCAACTGATCCATGGGTGTGTTTCCGACCCGCTCGCCGATGCCCAGGGCCGTCGCGTGCACCTGGTCGGCACCCGCCTCGAGTGCCGCCAGAGAGTTGGCTACCGCCAGACCGCGGTCGGAGTGGCCGTGCCAATCGACGCGGATGTTCTCGCCGGTGGGCTTCACGACTTCTTCACGAACGAACCGGATCAGCGCTTTCACGCCGGCAGGCGTGACGTGCCCCACGGTGTCGCAGACCACAATCGCGCGCGCCCCGCACTCGATGGCGGTCGTGTAAAGCCGCTTGATCACGTCCGGCTGGGCGCGCGTCGTGTCCTCGGTGACGTACATTACCGGCAGGCCCAGGCTGCGGGCGTATCGGACGGCATGCTCGGTCGTTTGCAGGAGGAAGTCGAGGGTCCAATCCTCTGCATATTGGCGGATCGGACTGGAGCCGATGAAGGTGGCGGCCTCGATTTCGACTCCAGTGGCTTGAACGATATCCGCAATCGGACGAATGTCCGCCTCGGTGGTGCGCGCTGCGCAGTTCGGCCGGATGCGCATCTTGCAGGTGGCGATCTCCTGAGCCAAGCGGAGCACGTCCGCCTGGGCGCGCGGGCCGGCCCCTGGCAAACCCAGATCGGCCGCATCGATTCCCAGATCCTCCATCAAGTGGAGAATCCGAAGTTTCTTTTCAATCGGGGGGTCGAGGACGGAAGGCGACTGGAGGCCGTCGCGGAGCGACTCATCGTCGAGCCGCGGCGGGCGGGCAAGTTTCAGCTCCGGCCCCGCGGCGCGATTCCAGTCGTAGATGAGGTCGTGGCGGGTGGCCATCCAGGATAGGGCCGCCCCTAGGGGCGGCCGGGCCGGGGCAAGCCCCGGCCCTAGGTCCCAAAATCGCCGAGGACATTGACCGGCCGCTTCTCGTAGCGCAGCCCGGCGCTGGAGCGGTCTTCCGGCACAGGACGATAGAGCGTCTTGCAGCGCTCGCACCGGTAGATTTCTGCGTCCTTACCGGCCGCTTTCGTGACTTCTTCTGTGGGCGCAAACCAGCGCTTCAAATGGCCCAGGCAGAGCTTGCCCTTGGCGTCCTTTTCATCGCAGGCGCGCTGGCCAGGTTTCTTGTCTCTGATTCGGATCGTTGCTTCGCTCAACGTTTTGCCTCAGGTTTGCGGTGGTTGGTTCGCCGTAGTCATTTCTCAGCAATCAGCCCAGAGGATACCGCGATCGGCAAACAGATGCTTTCCGCTTCGGATTCACATTGATGCGCCTCTACCAAGATATCCAAAATAGGGACGGCGGACAACCGGCAACTGACAACGGCCAGCAGGACCCTGCCTAATACTCGATTTTCACTAAACACAACCCCTGCGCCGGCGCCGTGGGCCCGGCGAGCGTGCGATGGCGGGCTTCAAGGATGCGTGGGATATCGGCCGGGGTGAGTCTGCCCCGTCCGACCTCCACAAGCGTGCCGACGATGTTACGCACCATGTGGTGCAGGAACCCGCTCCCGCGCACCTCGTAGATCAGCATGGACGTTCGCGGGCGTCGGACGAGGCGAGAGATGAAAATCTTCCGCCTCATTTCCCTCTCGGCCGGCTCATGATTCTGGATTCTGAATTCTGAATTCTGACTCCTGACTCCTGGCTCCTGACTCCTGTTCCCTTCCGCCGCCGCAAACGACGTGAAATCATGCTCGCCCTCAAACAGCCGCGCCGCCTCGGCCATCGCCTCGGCATCGAGTGCGAACGGATAGTGCCAAACAAACCGCCACAGAAAAGGCGAGCAGACGGGCGCCTGGAGAATTCGATAGCGATACGTTTTGGATTTCACGTGATATCGCGCGTGGAAATCCTGCGAAACCTCCACGGCTTCCTTCACGCGGATGCCAGGCGGCAGGAGATCGTTCAGCGCCTTAACCAGATTCGTGCTGGGAATGGGGCAATCGGTTTTGAAATTGGCCACCTGATGGGAGGCGTGGACCCCCGCATCTGTCCGGCCTGAACCCCACAGGCGCGAAGTTGTCCGCGTCACGCGCTCGATAGCCGCCTCCAAGCACCCCTGGATGGTGGGCTGATTTGGCTGCCGCTGCCAGCCGTGGAAGTCCGTTCCGTCATAAGCCAGAGTCAGGCGAATGTTCCGCATTCCGAGTCACCCGACATTGACAACTACCACAGGACGGGCGAGATTGGTAGCCGGCTTTCGTCGATGGCTTTGCCCCCTCGGCACCGCAGTGATCGCGGCACGGCTCTGCACATCGGCCCGCCAGCAGGGACTCTCCGCTAGAGCGGCCAGTTAAGTTCCCCGCGTGGTTGTCCTGATTTGCGTTCGATATAAGTTTGCTTTGTTTTGAATTAGTTGCGGGGAGTGCCCAGAAGGGGCAGTTGCCCGAAAGCGCTTTCGCGGCCTGCTTGGGGCTGGCGAAGGGTGCTGCCTTGCGGACTGGCGCTCGGCCTGTGGGCCAGAGATATTCTGTCGTCCCATACCCTTTCCCTGAAACTCCGCGTCCTAGATTTTCGTATCTAGCTCTATGATGGCAAAGATGTTCCACTACGTCCTGTTCCGGGAGATGAACATACGATGACGCAGAGAGTTCTACGCTTTTTTGCCGCGGCAATCGCTTTGGCGACAAGCCTACCCTTGAGTCAGGTGTCCGCCCAAGAGCAAGAGAAAACCCCAACTGCTCAGCCAACCCGGAGAATCAATTTCGACTACACGCGGACGAGTTGGTTCCCCAAGTTCTATGGCCCCTATACTGAGCCCCTCGTACCGGAGCCCTCCATGAGCAATTCCGAACGGCTCCGCGCGCTGACCGTCAACGGCAAGCTGCGCCTCTCGGTCGAGGACGCGATCGCGCTGGCGCTTGAGAACAACTTGGACATCGCCGTGGCGCGGCTCGGGCCGGCCATCGCCCAGACGGATATCACGCGCGCCAAAAGCGGCGGTGCCACGCGCGGCGTGCAGGGCGCATTTATATCCTCGGCGCTATTTGCCGGAGCACTTGGCGGCGGGGTGGCCGCGGGCGGCGGTCAGCTTATGGGTGCAGCTGGCGGCGCCTTCGCGGGTGGCGGCGCGACGAACGTCGGCTCGGTCGGCTCGTTTGATCCGGTGACCGGCTTCAATTTCGGCTGGGACCGCCGTTCCACGCCGTTGGGCATCACCCTCCTCACCGGCGTGCCCTTCGTGACCAACCAGACCAGCCAGTACCAAGGCTTCTTTGGCCAAAGGTTCCAAACCGGTACAAGCTACCTGGTGGGCCTCAGTGGCCAGCGCCAGTCCACGACCTCGTTGACCAACGTCTTCAATCCGGCGGTAAGTTCCAACCTGCTCGTGGGCTTCAATCAGCCGCTGCTGAGCGGATTCGGCTACCGAGCAAACGCCAAGTTCATCCGTATCTCCTTGAACAACGCCAAAATCGCCGACAGTGTTTTCCGCCAGCAGGTGATAATGGCCATCACCCAGGTCCTGAACTTGTACTACGATCTCGTCGCGTTCCGGGACAACGTGCGGGTGGCCGAGCGGTCATTGGCCTTGGCGCAAAAGACGCTCTCAGACAACAAGCGGCAAGTGGAAATCGGCACCCTGGCCCCGATTGAGGTGGTGCGGGCGGAATCGGAGGTTGCCGCCCGCCAGCAAGACCTGATCTTCGCACAGACCAACGTCCAGAAGCAGCAGACGCTCTTGAAAACCGCTCTCGCCAAGCAGGTCGAGCCGGAGGTGGCCGCCGCGGAGATTGAGCCGACAGAGGCTCTGCCGGAGCCCAGACCGGACGACATCCCCCCCGTTGAAGAGGCGCTCCGCATGGCTTACGAGAACCGGCCGGAGATCGAACAGGCGGATTTCAACCTGCGCAATCAAGATATCGTCATCAAGGCAAACCGCAACTCGCTACTGCCAGTGTTTGACATTTTCGCCAGCTACGCTGGGGCGGGGCTATCCGGGAATCGCATCTTCCGCGACTTCAGCCAGACTCCTCCCCCCATCGTCGCTGTACTGCCCGGCGGGGTCGGGCAGTCCTTGACGCAGTCGTTCCACGGCGCCTTCCCTGACTACTCCTTTGGGGCAACATTAACGATCCCCATCAAGAACCGCTCCGCCCAAGCGGACGCCGCCCGGGCCCTGCTGGAGCAACGGCAGCTCCGAACTCAATTGCAAAAAACCAAGAACCAGATTGCCCAAGAGGTGCGTAATGCGGAAATCGCGTTGATCCAAGCCAGGGCGCAAATTGAGGCTGCGCAAAAAGCGGTCCGCCTGGCGCAGCAGACGCTGGACGCGGAACAGAAGAAATTCCAGTTGGGCGAATCCACGGTGTTCCTTGTCATTCAGTCACAGCGTGACCTCGTCCTCGCCGAGTTCCGCGAGGTCCAGGCCAGGTCGCTCTACGCCAAGGCCTTGACCGAGTTCGCCCAGGCCACTGGTTCGACCCTTACGAAGTACCGCGTGGAGCTGAACGATGCCTTGGAAGGAAAGGTGTCGCGCACACCCAACATCCCGGGCACGCCCACCGCCGGCTTCCTCGGCAGGATTGGTGGAGGAAACTAGGGCGACGCCTAGGGCGGGCCTACGGAATCTGGGCACCCTGGGTCGCCACGTGCAGGGAGTAGAGGGATTGGCTGCCGGTCATGAACAGCCGGTTGCGGCGGGCGCCGCCGAAGCAAAGATTAGAGCAGACCTCCGGCAGGAGGATCTTGCCGATCAGCTTCCCGTCCGGAGCAATCACGTGCACGCCGTCGTAGCCCTCCCCTGCCCAGCCCGCGCTGGCCCAAATGTTCCCGTCAATATCACACCGGATGCCATCGGCCCCTCCCGCGCCCATGTCATAAAAAACGCGGCCGTTCGAAAGGCGACTGCCTTCGACCACGTCGTACACGTAGATGGGATGCGGCTGGCCGGGGGGCCTGCCGGTGTCCGCGATGTAGAGCTTTTTTTCGTCCGGTGAGAAACACAGTCCATTCGGCCGCGCCGGCTCCGTGGCAACCACCGCCACCTCTCGGGTCGCGGGGTCCAGCCGATAAACCTGGGGTGGCAATTCAAACTCTCCTTTCTCCCCTTCGTAGTAACCCATGATGCCGTAGCCCGGGTCGGTGAACCAGAGGCCGCCGTCGGAGTGCACGACGGCGTCGTTTGGGGCGTTGAGACGCTTGCCCTGGAAACGTTCGATCAGGACGGTCACGGCACCGTCGTGCTCGGTGCGCGTGACGCGTCGCCCGTGCTCGCAAGAGATTAAGCGGCCTTCCTTGTCGCGGGTGTTGCCGTTCGACCAATTCGACGGGGTGCGAAAAACGCTTACCTCGCCCGTCTCTTCCGTCCAGCGCAGGATGCGATTATTGGGAATGTCGCTGAACAGCAAGTAGTGGCCATCGCCGAACCAGACCGGGCCCTCCGCCCAGCGTGCACCTGTCCACAGGCGCTCGATGGCGGCGTTACCCTGGCGGTACTTGTTGAAGCGTGGGTCAACCGAGACGACCGCCGGGTCTGGATACCGCACCGGCTCCTTCCAGTCCCTCGCCATTGTCCACGGCTTCGCCAACGCTGTCGCTGCTGTAGCTGCTGTTGTCGTCAAAAATGCTCGCCGTCGCATGAGCCGCTCTCCTGTCGAGACTGTGATTGCCGCACTAAACTTGCTCCGGTACGACGTAGGGGGCGCGGTAGGTTCCGCGCAGCAGGCGGTTGGCTTCCTCATCGCCGATCACCTGCTCGGTTTCCGGATCGAAGTTCAGCGTCCGCCCCAAGCGGTAAGAGGCGTTAGCTAGGTGCACCAGCGCGGAGGAGAGGTGCCCCTCTTCGATGGGTGCATTCAGGTTCTCGAGCTTGCGGCTGCGCACAACCTCCACAAAGTTCGCCCAGCGATTGTGGCCCTCGGTCTTGCTGGGGCCGGGCTCCTGGTTTTCGCCTAGCCAGGTTTTGTAGCAGTCGTATCCCGCCATTGCCATATAGCCCTTCGAGCCGTAGTAGAGGTTGCCGCACATGGCTTTGGGCTGCGTGCGTACGGCCTCCCCGGCGGCTCCCGGGATAGCTTGTGCCCCGGCGCCAAAGCCCGGCATGCCGATCCCGGCTTCCGTGTTGGTGATCCAGTGGCGGACCTCGAAGACCAGCATCTTGCGTTTGCCGTCCGGCAGCTTGAACTCGAAGCTGGCGGTAAGCGTGTTGGGAGTTTCCTGGTCGTCGTCGAACATGAAGTGCCCGCCGATGGCCGAGACCTTGTGGGGCAGCCCAACGCCCAGCCCCCAGCGTGCCATGTCGAGTTCGTGCACGCCCTGGTTGCCGATGTCGCCATTGCCCGTGTCCCAGATCCAGTGCCAATTGTAGTGAAAGCGGTTTTTCGTGAATGGCTTCAGCGGGGCAGGGCCGGTCCAGAGGTCGTAATGGACGCCGGCAGGAACAGCCTCTGGCGGGGCTTTCCCGATGGTCTCGCGCCACTTGAAGCACAGTCCGCGCGCCATGTACACCTCGCCAATCAGCCCCGCGCGCAGTTGCCGAATGCCCTCCATGTAGCCGCCCGCCGAGCGCCCTTGCGTGCCGTGCATCACAACCCGCTGGTACTTTTGGGCGGCACGCACGAGTTGGCGGCCTTCCCACAAGTTGTGAGAGCAGGGCTTTTCGACATAGACATCCTTACCGGCCTGGCAGGCCCAGATGCCCATGAGCGAGTGCCAATGATTCGGCGTGGCGATGGAAACAACGTCGATGGACTTGTCTTCCAGCACCTTGCGAAAATCTGTATAGGTCGCCGGTTTGGGCAGACCGCGCTTCGCCATCTCGGCCAGCCGCTGGCGCAGGACGTTCTCATCGACGTCGCAGACGGCAACGACCTCCACGTTGGGCTCACCAGAGAAGCCGCGGATGTGCTCGAAGCCCTGGCTGCGAATCCCCACGACCGCCACGCGTAGGCGGCCGTTCGCGCCGAAGACCCGCTCCGGATGAGTCAGAAACGTGATGCTGGAGAGCGTCGCAAGCCCCGCACCCCTCCTGACACTGGTCTCAAGGAAGCCGCGACGGCTGATCTGGTTTGGATTCGACATGATGCCTCCCGCAATCGGGGGTCTCGCACCCGCGTATGAGGGAAATTTGCAGGGCTGAAACCCCAAGATAAAATGCTCTGGCGGATTCTACCACCACGCGGCGAAGTTTGACTTTGAAATGCGCCGTAAACTAAGATGCTCGCGGACTGGTTACTTTGCGATGAACAAGGGGAAAAGGCCCGGTACACAGACGGATGTGCCCTGCGGCGAGCGATCCGAGCGGCAGCCTTCCGCCGCCGAGCGGGGGTGGCAGGAGCGAACCCTCAAGCCGGCGCTCGAAAAATCTCCCGAACGGCGCGAGGCCTTCACTACGCTTTCGGGTGTTCCCGTCGACCGGCTCTACACCCCCGCTGACCTTTCCCAGTTTGATTACGCGCGCGACCTGGGCGATCCCGGCGAGTTTCCCTTCACGCGCGGCATCCATCGCACCATGTACCGCGGGAAGGTGTGGACGATGCGCCAGTTCGCGGGCTTCGGCACACCCGAGGACACGAACCGGAGACTCCATTACCTGCTCGAGCAGGGGCAGACCGGGCTCTCCATTGCTTTCGACCTCCCCACGCTGATGGGCTACGACTCGGACCATCCCCTCGCCGAAGGCGAAGTGGGCAAGTGTGGCGTGGCGGTCTCGTCGCTGGCGGACATGGAAACGCTGCTCGCGGGCCTGCCCCTTGAACAGGTGACCACTTCGATGACCATCAATTCGCCCGCCGCCATGATTTGGGCCATGTATCTGGCGGTGGCGGAGAAGAACGGCGCGGACTGGAAGAAGATTTCCGGGACCACGCAAAACGACATCCTGAAGGAATACATCGCGCAGAAGGAATACATCTTTCCGCCTCGACCCTCGATGCGGCTGGTGGTCGATACCATCACCTTCGCGGCGCGCGAGGTGCCGCGGTGGAATCCGATCTCGATTAGCGGCTATCACATCCGGGAAGCGGGTTCGACCGCCGTGCAGGAACTCGCTTTTACGCTGCGCGACGGCATCGAGTACGTCGAGTGGGTGGTCCGCGCCGGCATGGACGTGGACGAGTTCGCGCCGCGTCTCAGCTTCTTTTTCAACGCCCACAACGATTTGTTCGAAGAAATCGCCAAGTACCGCGCCGCCCGCAAGATCTGGGGGCGCGTGATGCGCGAGCGGTTCGGGGCGAAGAATCCCCGCTCCTGGCTCTGCCGGTTTCACACGCAGACGGCGGGCTGCTCCCTCACCGCGCAACAACCCTATAACAATGTCATCCGCACCACGATTCAGGCGCTGGCGGCGGTGCTGGGTGGAACGCAATCCCTGCACACCAATTCCCTGGACGAGGCCTGGGCGCTACCCACCGAAGAAGCCGCTACGCTGGCCCTGCGCACCCAGCAGGTGCTCGCCCACGAAAGCGGCGTGGCAAACACCGTGGACCCGCTCGCCGGCTCATATTTCGTCGAGAAGCTGACGCTCGCGACCGAGCGCGCTTGTTACGATTACTTCGACAAGATCGATGCGCTGGGCGGCATGGTCGCCGCCATCGAGAAAGGCTACCCCCAGAAGGAAATTCACGATGCAGCCTACGCCTATCAGCAGGCGGTCGAGCGCCGGGACAAGATCATTGTGGGCGTTAACGAATACGTGAGCGAGGAGAAATGCCCGATCCCAATCCTGCAGATCGATGAGAGCGTGGCCCGCCACCAGCGGGAGAGACTCGTCGCGCTCCGCCAGACACGGGACAATGCGCGTGTCGTGTCGGCCCTTGCGGCCCTGGCGACCGCCGCCCCCACCGAGCAGAACCTGATGCCCTACATTCTCGAGTGCGTGCGCGCTTACTCGACCGTGGGCGAGATGTGTGACGTGCTGCGCCGCGTGTTTGGGACTTACGAAGAACCGGCCTTCCGATGATGAAAGTGACGAGTGACAAGTGACGAGTGACGAGCAGAAGACTACAACTGATCGGCCAGTTCTAGAATGGCAGAATCTCGTACCACAACCGCCGTCTTTCAACGTTCATCGCCGGCTCCTTGCCGGACACTCGTCACTCGTCCCTGGTCACGATTAGCAGAATGGCAGAGCGAAGAATCCGCGTATTGATTGCCAAGCCCGGGCTGGACGGCCATGACCGTGGCGCCAAGGTGGTGGCCCGCGCCCTGCGCGATGCCGGCATGGAGGTCATTTACACCGGCCTGCGCCAGACGCCAGAGATGATCGTGAACGCCGCCTTGCAGGAAGACGTGGACGCCATAGGGATTTCGATTCTCTCCGGCGCGCATAACACCATCCTTCCCCGCGTCGCGGAACTGATGCGCGACCAGCGCCTCGACGACGTGCTGCTTGTGGTGGGCGGCATCATCCCGGACGAAGATATTCCGGGATTGCAAGAGGCCGGCGTGAGCGCCGTATTTCAGCCCGGGGCGTCCACCCAGGAGATCGTGGAATTCATTCGCAGCCACGTTCGCAAGGCGGCGAGCGAAGCGACGTAAGAAGGTTGAAGGGTGAATGGGGAATTGTAAACGCGACGGCGAGGTGCAGAACTGTCCGCCGGCAAAGTCAAACCTCTGCTCGTCGGGTCCAATTCAGAATTCGCCATTCCCTATTCCCACTTCTCTCAGTCAACTTTGTTGTTCACATCCCACAATTCGTGCGCGGTCCTTGCCTTCGCGGAGGAGGTGGGCTACCCGCGCTTGACGCGGGCGGTGCTGGATGAGCTCGACGACCTGCTTGCCACCGTCGCGCGCGAGGGCCTGTTCCGCGGCGTGGTGATTGCCGCCAACTCGGCCTCGTTCACCACCGGCGCGGACATCAACGAGCTGGGCCAGCTCGAGGCAGTCGACGCCCGCGCGTTGGCCCGAAGGGGCCAGAATTTGTTCAATGGCATCGCAGAATTCCCACTGCCCGTGGTCGCCGCGATCCGCGGCTTCTGCCTGGGGGGCGGACTGGATCTTGCGCTCGCCTGCCACGCCCGCGTGGCCACTTACGATTCATCCTTCGGTCACCCCGGCGCCTCGCTCGGCCTGCTCACCGGCTGGGGAGGAACACAACGCCTGCCGCGGCGGATCGGCAAGGCGCAGGCTTTGCAAATGCTGCTGACCGGCGACCGCATCCCGGCCACGCAGGCCCTGACGCTCGGGCTGGTAGATGAGTTGGTCTCCGATCAGGACCTTGTGGAGGCGGCAACACGCTGGGTTGAACGTGTCAAAAACCCATCCCTCTGCTAATCTGTTCCGTCAGGCGACGCAACAAGGCAGCGACGTATGGCCGCTCGCACGCTCAT
>Ga0073934_10004704_pt1 | contig 22176 bp, 30 predicted proteins | sample LarsenN4metaG_FD_76834 | JGI IMG/M metagenome (GOLD analysis project Ga0073934, IMG submission 76834) | Hot spring sediment bacterial and archeal communities from British Columbia, Canada, to study Microbial Dark Matter (Phase II) - Larsen... ...
CCACTACAACTGGGTCCGGCCGCACCTGTCTAGAAGCGGTCGACCGCCCCTCGATCGGTACGGAGGCGCGGGATGGGAGAGGTTCCGAGAGGCGTTGAGGGCGGCCCTAAGTTAACAGCATCTCGCGGCAATCTCGCAAAGGCCTATATACGAGGGCCTCAATCGGCGCGGGGTCGGTTTTCATGTACCAGCGGGTCCAGCGAGAGGACGTCGTCCGGATCCCGCCGGAGCGGCTCGGCGAGGACATCGACGCCGTCGCGCGGGAGCTCACGCGGACGACCTTGGAAGGGAAGATCGGCCCGGACAAGACCCTCACGCTGATCGCGAGCAACATCCAGCGGGTGGGCGAAGGCCGCATCGTCCACGGCGATGGCGCGGTGTACCAAAAGGTGCGGTACGATGCCGTCGTCTTCACCCCGACCCTCCAGGAGATCGTCGACGGGACCGTCGTGGAGATCCTCAAGTTCGGCGCGTTCGTCCGCTTCGGGCCCTTGGACGGGCTCCTGCACATTTCCCAGGTTATGGACGATCGCGTCGACGTCGACGAGGAGGGGCAGCGGCTCATCGGGAAGGATTCGAAGCGGGACCTGCGGACCGGGGACCGCGTGCGCACGCGGATCGTCGCGGTGTCCCTGAACGAGCGGGCCCCGCGGGAGTCGAAGATCGGTCTGACGATGCGCCAGCCGGCCCTCGGGAAGCTCGACTGGATCGAGGAGGACCGGGCCCGCGCGGAAGGGAAGGGCCGCAAGCGGAGGGCATGAGCGCATGGTCGTGAAGATCCCGAAGGCATGCAAGAACTGCTCCGCGATCACGGACGAGGACAAGTGCCCGCTTTGCGGCAACGAGACGTCGAAGGACTGGCAGGGCTACGTGATCATCGTGGACCACCCGCGGTCCGAGATCGCCAAGAAGATGGGCCTCCATGCCAATGGAAAGTTCGCCCTCCGCGTTCGATGAGTTCTCCTCCGTGACGCTCGTCCTCCCGGATTCCTTGCGCGAGCTCCTCCGGTGGCCGCTGGGCCCGTTGGTCCGCGGATCGGACATCCTGCCCGCGATCGGTGCCTCGAGCCCCGTCGTGACCGTTGGGGATTTCTGCACCCTCGACCTTGCGGCCCGCGGTCGGTCCCCGGACATCGCCCTCGTCGACTTCAAAACCCACCGGGAGGAGGATCCCGAGCTGCAGGACGCCCTGCAGCGGATCGGGGATAGGGTCCTGCGTCTCACGAACCCCGCGGCGCGCATCACGCCGGAGGCATGGTCCATCCTGGACGAAGCCTTTAAATCAAAGGAGCGGGTACGCGTCGAAGTCCGGGGCGAAGAGGACCTCTTGGCCCTGGTCTGCATCGCGCTCGCGCCCACTTCGGCCGTCGTCCTGTACGGGATGCCGTCCCAGGGCGTCGTCGTCGTGAAGGCGGACCAGCCGGCGAAGCAGCGGGTCCTCGACATCCTGAGGCGCATGGGACGATAGACGATGGACGTTCAGATCCTCACGAAGAAGGAGAACCTCCTCCTGCACCGCCTGGAGGTCATGTTCAAGGCGATTCACAAGGCCGAGCCCACGCCGACCCGCGACGCTCTTCGGGCGTTCCTCGCGAGGGAGCTGAAGGCCCAGAAGGACCATGTGATCGTCGATCGCGCTCGATCGACGTTCGGGCGGTACGAAACCCTCGGATATGCAAAGGTCTACAAGTCGAAGGACGAAGCCCTTGCTGTCGAGCGTCATCACATCCTTGTGAGGAACAAACTCGCCGAGGCCGAGGCGAAGGAGGCAAAGCCGGGCGAGGCCGCTCCGGCAGCGAAGCCGGAGAAGCCTGCGCCCGCGCCGAAGGCCGAGAAACCCGCGGCGCCGAAGAAGGAAGAGGGGAAGCCTGTCGTCAAACCGGAAGCGAAGCCCGCTGCGAAGGCGGAGAAGGCGCTGGCGAAAGAAGAGAAGAAGCCCGCGCCGGAGAAGCCCGCGGCCGAGAAAAAGGAGGCGAAGAAGCCTGAAGCGAAGAAGGCTGCGCCGAAGAAGAAGGAGGAGAAGTGATGGCGGAGGCAAAGAAGGAGAAGGGCTCGGCGGGCCTGAAGCGGGGCTTCTACAAGATCGACGGGGATCGGATCACGCGGATGCGGTCGACGTGTCCGAAGTGCGGGGCCGGCGTGTTTCTCGCGCAGCACTCGGACCGCGTTTCCTGCGGCCGATGTGGCTACACGGAATTCGCGAAGAAGTGACCCCCGAGGGCCGCGTACAGAAAGCCTTATTCCGCGGCGACCCTTCGGCGGCCGAGGGCCTGTAGTCTAGCTTGGATAGGACAGAGGCCTCCGGAGCCTCTGACCGGGGTTCGAATCCCCGCAGGCCCGTACCGGCCCTTAGGATCGAGCTCAATCACGCGGGTTCGACTCGGACCGCCGGAGCTTCCCAGAGCCGTTCGAGGTCGTCCCGTGCCCGCTCCGTTCGGATGCGAGCATAGAACCGCTCCGTCGTCGTTGTCAAGCTGTGCTGGAGCGCGCGGCTTACCCTCTCGATCTCTGCGCTGCGATCCTTGAGGCGCTGGTGCGAAGCGTGGCCTCGGGATCCAGAAGGGCGTGCGCTCGATCTCAGCCTCCCGCAAGGCCTTGAAGCGCAACGCTGCGAAACCTTTGAGTCCTCTGAGGACCTTCAGAAGGACCGAGAGACATGTGGAAGCTTGCCGTTCTGGGCATCGTATTGACGATTTCTGGAGCCGCTCTGGTAGTGGGGAGCTTCGTCGGAGAGCAGTCGACTCTGGCGAGCTGGAGGGTCGAATACGAATCTCGCTATGGCTCACCGCCGTTCGGTCAGGCCACGTCGCCGTGTTGGGAATCGGGGCTCTCCAATAGCAGCTATGATAGCGCCTGGTGCTCCCGGTTGCGGTTCGTCCAATCGTTCTGGGATCCGGGTTGGATCATCCTTTCGGTTGGCGTGGCAATAGCCATCTCGGGTGCGGTCATAGCGATCCTTCCGCGAGGTGAGAGGCCCGGACCGCCAGGCCCGGAACGATGAGAAGGGCGCCACGGAGAGTGCGAGGGCCCACTCCGTTCGGTCTATGTCCGAGCGATGTCACCCGGATTGGCCGCGTTCCCAAGGGAATGGTTCGGGTGCTGGCAGGCCCGTACCGTCTTTGCGCGGAGGACCCTGGAGTCCCTGTTGATGAAACATCACGATATCGCGATTGGCAAGCGGGCGGCTGTGTGCCCTCGCTTCATGGGCGGCGGATGGGCTTGTCCACGTAACAGCGGCGGGGTCGCCCCGGATGTACACCCGCTGCGCTCCCGTCCCAGCAATGACGAATACGCGGCCGACCTTTCGACCGACAGCCGCGAGCTTCTCCCCCGCGACGCAGTCGCCGACGCTTCTCAGTTCAGCCAACGACTCTTCGCTCCTTCGCAAGGGAAGCCACGACGCGGAATGCAAGGTCTAGGTCCATCCCCAAGGCTTCTGCGATGTCCGTCACGTACGTCGCCCGCCGGCCCTTGAGGTACCGGAGGATCGCGGCCCGCGCCTTCGCCTCCGCCCATGGTTTCACAACGACGATGCGGGCTTCCCCGAGTTCATCCACATAGGTCTCAACGGCTCGCTCGATGAACTCCGTGCGCGAACGCATCCGCGTCCGTCGGACGGGTCCATCGATCCCCTCGAGGAGAGACCGAGGTAGGCGGAGCGAAATGGTGGGCTTTGAGCGTTGCAATGAGCGCATGCAATACATGCATTGCGAATCTCCTGGATGAGGAGGTCTGCAAGTACACGACCCGCTCCTCTCTGCCGCCAGTCCCATCGAGAGGACCGAAGCTCCCCCACCTGATCAATGGGGTGAAAGGGTCGGACCGATGCTTTTTCTGCGGTCGAGGCTTACCGTCGAGTGCCCGTCACTTGGAATCGAACGGGCGTCGGCGAGTGCAGCGTTTCAACGGGGCAAGGGTTGTGCCATGGACGGGATTAGGAACCAAGCAAGATTGAAGGTCCTCGCGGACGACCAGGTGGACAGGATCCACGAGGCGTCTCTCACGATCCTCGGGCGAACCGGCGTGCGGTTCGATAGCGAAGATGCGGTCCGCCGATTGCTGGACTTCGGGGCGTTACGGCATCCAACGCGGAAGAACGCCCTGCTGCTTCCGCGGGCAATTGTAGAGGAATCGATCGCGAAAATCCCTCGGTACGGGACGTATTTCGCGCGGGATCCGCGGAACGACATCACGTTCGACGGGGAGCACACCTTCGCTCACTCGCTCGGCGGCAACCCTTCGATGCTCGACCTCGATACGGGCGCGATCCGGGGCTCGACCCTGGCCGACGTCGAGCAGGCCACCCGCGTCATGGACGCGCTCGTCAACTGCCACAGTATTTCGAGTCTCGTCGTCGCGACGGACGTCCCGCCGTCGCTCTTGGTAATCAAGACGATGGAGGCGATGATGGCGAACACGACGAAGTGCCTCTCCGGGTACGCCCTAACGACGGAGGAGGTGGACGTCCAAGTCCGGATGTGGGCGTCCGTGGCTGGCGGGCCCGAAGAGCTTCGGAAGAGACCTCTCTTTTCGCTATACGGTTCCCCCAGCAGCCCGCTGACGTATGACGGACGGGTGTGCGACGTGATGATTCGCGGGGCCGAGTGGGGAATTCCCGTGGACGTCGTCCCATGCCCGATTTCGGGAGGAACGGCGCCCCTGCCGCTCGCGGCGGGCCTCGCGCAGCAGAACGCGGAACTCCTCGCTGGGGTCATGCTCCTGCAGACGGTGGATCCGCGTCTGCCGGTCCAGTACTCCGGCCGGCTCAGTATCCTAGATCTTCGATCCGGAAAGAACCTGTGGGGCCTCCCGGAGATGGCCCTGGCCTCCGCTGCGACGGTCCAGATCGCCCACCGATATCACATGACTGCGGACGTCTACGGCGTCACGACGGACGCGAATGCGTGGGACCTCCAGATCGGCCTTGAGCGGATGCTATGCGCACTCCTCCCTGCGATGGCTGGCGCGGACAGCCTGTCGGGCATCGGCGGCGCCTGGGAGAACGCGGCGAGCCTGGAAATGCTCGTCATTGACAACGAGATTTACGCGGACGTCTTCCGCGCGATCCGCGGCATCGAAGTCGACGAGGATCGCCTCGCACAGGACGTCATCGACGCGGTCGGGCCCATGGGGAACTTCCTGGCGCAGCGCCATACGATGAAGTACCTCCGAATGGGCGAGGTCCGGAACTCGCCCTTGTACGACAAGCGAACGATGGACCGCGCCAAGAAGGAAGGGATCCGCCCGCTTCAGGAGGTGGCCCGGACCGAGGTGCGCCGAATCCTGAGAGAACATGAGCCCACCCCCCTCGACCGGGACATCCAGGCTGAGGTGTCCGAAATCGTCAGGGAAGCTGGGAAGCGGCTAATGGCGAGGTCCTGAGATTTCCTCTTGTCGGGTACCGCAGGAACGGCGGATTCGGATCACGCGGTTTTCTCCTTTCCCGCGATGACTTCAGCCAACCGTCGCCGGATCTCAGGTTCGAGAGGGGGCACCTTGTGGTTGGCCAAAATCCATTTCGTGCGCTCCCGCGCGCGATCGACGAGCGTTTTCGAGCCGTCCGCGGCCCAGGCATCGAACGATCGTCGGTCGATCAGGGTCGGCATGAAGTGGTCCGTCTTGACGTGCATCAGGGTGTGACGCTGGGCGAGGAAGTTGCTCCCTGGGCCGACCCTTTCGATCACGTCTAGAGCCATCGTCTCCTCGTCCGCCCATTCGCCGCGGATCAACCGCGCGATCACGCCGACGATTTCGTCATCGATCACAATCTGTTCGTAGTGCAGGCAGGTGGAATCCTCGAGCAGGCCGATGCCGCACATGAGGTCCGCGCCCGCGAGGAGCGGCCCGATGCAGCTCGTGAAGGACTCCAGGACGGCTTGGTCCCCGGGGATCTTCGCCGTCGCCGAGACGCCGACGCAGGAAGGCATGCCGTACCGGTGCGCGAGCTCCGTCGCCATCGCCGAGGAGAGAGCGTGCTCCGGGCTGCCGCCGGAGCGCACGGTTGTCCGCATGTCGAGCGGCGCGTTGCCCATCCCGTAGATGACCGCGGATCCCGGCGCGTGGAGCTGCACGATCGTCAGCGCAGCGAGGACCTCCGCATTTCCGACGATCAACGAGCCCACGAGGGTCGCCGGCCCCGTCGCGCCGGGCTGGGGCATGCCGAAGAACACGAGCGGCACGCCGGCCTCGGCGAAGTACAGGCTCGCGTCCATCACCCCGGCGTCGAGCTGGAGGGGCGCGAACGTGCACTGGAGGCAGGAGTTGATCGGCCTCCGACGGAACTCCTTCTCCCCGCCCGCGGCGATGTAGCCCATCTCCGTGAGGGCCTTCGCGTCCGCGAGGGTGACGCCCGTCTCGTACATCACGTGCTTCTCCGTGTGATTCATGGAGGCGTCGAGGTCGTGGAGGTGCACCACGGACGCAGGCTGATCCATCGAGCTGACCATGGGCCAGTGGACGTGGACGTTCGGGAGGTAGTCGATGATTCGCGAGGTCTCCGCGACGTCCTGCTTCGTGGAGGCTCTCCGCCGACCCGTCTCGAAGTCCACGGTGACCGCGCCGTTCCCGTTCGCGGTCACGTAACTGTGCTTCCCGTCGAGCCTCGCATCGTACATCGGGTTCCGGGCGGCGAGGGTGACCGAGGATGCCTTCTTTCGCAGCGCTTCCTCGACCAAGTGGGATGGGATTCGGACGATCCGGGTTCGATCGTCAGCCTCGGCTCCGCTTTTTCTCAGAAGCGAGCGGCATGCAGGGCTGTCCACCCGGATGCCCACCTTCGCCAGGACGCGGAGGGTGCCCTCGTGGATTCGCTCGAGGTCTGATTTGCTCAGAATCTGGAAATGGACACCCCGCTCGATTCCGAATGCCATACGGACGCACCGGCCCCAGGCTGTACGGGAAAGGACCACCGATGGGGTACATCAAGGATATGTCTGAACAGAACCAACATCCATGGAGGTCTTCCACGACCACGGTTCCCCGTGGAGCGGGCCGCGGCCCAAGCGAAAGCGAATGCGCATACGCCTGCGTGCGGGTTGTCGAGGCCTACGCCGCATGGCGTTTCTACGGAGTCATCCTCGGTGGAGGGTCGCCGTACGACGGCCGGGGTCCGACGGGCGCAATTTGACGTTCCGGGCCGACGTCACGGGGCCGAGACCATGATCGCACGGACATGGCACGGCATCACGCCCGCGGAGAAGGCGGACGAATACTTCGGCTACCTGCAGGAGAGTGGCGTGAAGGCATATCGGGCGACGGAAGGAAACCGAGGGGTGTACGTCCTCCGCCGCCTGGAAGGCGACCGGGCGCACTTCCTGCTCATCACGTTCTGGGATTCGTGGGAGCCGATTCGGGCTTTCGCCGGCGAAGATTTCGAACGAGCGAGATACTTCCCGCGGGACGCCGATTTCCTGCTAGAGTTCGAGCCGAACGTGACGCAGTACGAGATCCTCGCCACGCCTGACGTATCCTTTTCGGCATCCCGAAACGAAACCTGACGCCCGTCAAGCTCAAGAGGCACGGCGGATAAGGCGGAACCACGACACCGAGGGCGATTCGATGAAGTACATCGTCGAAGTCCAGAATCTCACGAAGGTCTTCGACCCGAACATCCGGGCGGTGGACGGGATCTCATTCCAGGTCGAGGAGGGCGAAGTGTTCGGTTTCCTCGGTCCCAATGGCGCAGGGAAGAGCACCACGATCAAGATTCTGACGACCCTCCTCCGGAGGTCGTCGGGACGGGCAAAGGTCGCAGGGATGGACGTGGAACGGGAGCCGGCGAAGATCCGGAAGCTCATCGGGTATTCCGCGCAGGACGTCAGCGTGGACGACGACCTCACCGCGCGGGAGAACCTTCGGCTCGAGTGCATGTTCCATCATCTCCACAAGGCCGACGCGGAGAAGCGGATTCGGGATCTCCTGAGGGAGGTCGACCTCGAGGGGGCCGCGGACCGTCCCGCCCGAACGTACTCCGGCGGGATGAAGAAGCGGCTCGACCTCGCGTGTGCGCTGATCCACCGGCCGAAGCTCCTGTTCCTCGATGAGCCCACGACGGGCCTCGACCCGCAGAACCGGAGCCACCTGTGGGACTACATCAAGTCCCTCAATGATGAAGGAACGACGATCTTCCTTACGACGCAGTACATGGAGGAGGCGGATCGTCTCGCGGACCGCCTCTCGATCGTCGACCTCGGGAAGATTGTCGCGGAGGGTACTCCGGCGAGCCTCAAGGCAGAAATCGGAGCGGATGTCGTGACCCTCGGGCTCCGAAACAACGGCGAGCCCTCGGATCGCGTGCGGGCGCGGGATATCCTGCAGACGATTCCGGGCGTCCGCGAGGTCAAAGATGTCGACGGCGGCCTGATGGTCTACGCGAAGGACGGTCCAACGGTCGTCCCGGAGATCGTCCGCTCCCTAGATGGCGTCCGCGTGCAAATCAGCCAGCTGAGCCTCGCGGCCCCGAGCCTCAACGACGTCTTCCTGAAGTACACGGGCCGGAAGATGCGCGTCGAGGAGGTCAAGCCCATCGGGCGGACGATGTACGGCCGACGGCGGGGGATGTGATCGTGCCCGCCCGGGACGTGTTCGTCGAGGTCGGCGGCGTCTTCATCCGATGGCTCAAGAAGACCTTTCGCCGGCCCGCGTTCGTCTTCTTCTCCCTCGTCCAGCCGATTGTCTGGTTCCTCCTGTTCACCCAGGCGTTCCAGTCGATCGCGAACATCCCCGGCTTCAAGGAGATCACGGGGACGGACAGCTACCTGACCTTCTTCAGCGCCGCGGTGATCATCCAGACCATCATCGCGTCCGCGATGCAGTCGGGGATGGGCATGGTGACGGACATCGAGAGCGGCTACATGGACAAGATGCGCGTGGCCCCGATCCACCGCTTCACGATCCTCCTCGGGAAGCTGATGAGCGACGGAGTCCGCATCCTCCTCCAGACGATCATCATCCTCGTCCTCGCGGTCGCGCTCGGCGTCACGTTCGCCACAGGGATCGGCGGGGTCGCCTTGCTCCTCGTGATCGCCGTGGCGTTCGGCATCGCTTGGTCCGGCATCTCCACGTTCATTGCCCTCACGACACGCAACTCCGAGGCCACGCTGATGATCAGCCTCCTGACGACGTTCCCACTCCTGTTTCTATCGACCGCCGTGATGCCGAGAACCCTCCTGCCTAGCTGGGTGCAGGACGTTGCCACGTACAACCCGATCACCTACGTCGCGGACGTCCTGCACGACCTCATCATCACCGGATTCGACTGGGCCACCTTCGCCTACGCCGCCCTGGTGACCGCTGTCGTCGGCGCGGTCACCCTGTCGGCGACGACCGCGATGTTCCGGCGGGCCGTATCGATCTGAGCCGGGCATCGCCCGGACGTGGTGTGGCTTCGTGGGAAAGAGAGATTAGGCGCCAGTCCACCTGCCGGAGAAGTGGTCCGGTGATGGTCCCGCTGCTTCTCGTCGGACTCGTACTACTCCTTCTGGGGTTCGCGGCCGCGGCGGCCGGGTTCTGGATGAGCGCAGGCGTCACCACGGCGTACAACGCATGCCTCCTGACGTCTCCGCCTGCCGGATTCTGCGAGATCCTTCTCTCGCAGGAAGCCGCGTACGATGCGATCGCGTATATTGGCGTGGCGCTCGTGGTCATCGGGGTCGTGCTCACCCTCGTCGGCGCGCTGACTCGCGAGGAGGCGAGACCCGACCTGCTCGGGCCCGCGGCGGCGCCTTGGCCGTCCCCGCCGATTCCGACGCAGTCTGCGCCTCCGTGTCCCGTCTGCGGAGAGCCTCTGACGTGGATCGCCCAGTACAACCGCTGGCACTGCGGTCGCTGTGCACAGTACCGCTGAGGCTCTGCGGGGGAGCATAGCGTTTAAGTCAGGGAGTCCTTTTCCTCCGCCGAGGGGTTCATATGCAGCAGGGACCGCAGCCGCCGATGCCACCGTGGACGGGTGGGCCAGGACCATTGCGAGCCGGGATGCGATGGCGCGTGACCGCCTCGATCCTCATCGTCTTCGGGTGGCTCATCTTCATCCTCCTGTACGCGGCGTTCTGGGCGGAGAACTTCAACCTGTTCCAGAACATCGTCATTTTCTTCGCGTCGATCATCGCGGTGATCATGCTGCTCGCGGTGATGTGGGCCGCGTGGGGAATGCGCTGGGCTCCCTGAGCCTGGTTCGTCCGCCTTATCGCTCATCCCGCAGCGGATCCGACGCCGTGGCGAGCATCGAGGCCGCGGCCTCCCGTGCCGGTTCTCGGAGCAGACCGACGCCCGTCGCGGAGACGACGATGAGGCTCATCGCCGTCACGATGAATCCCTGGGATCCGAAGACCTCCGTCAGCGTGCCTCCGAGGATGGGACCGACGATGAGGCCGGAGCCAAAGATGATTGAGTAGATGCCGAACGTCGTCCCGGAGACGTCCCGCTTGACGATGTCCGCGAGGTACGCCAGGGCTGCGGGAGGGAAGGCCCCGGCACCCGCGGAGAGGGCGGCGACGATCGGCCAGCGGCCATAGAGGGCGGAAAGATCCGTCCCGCCTCCGGGCAGGGCCGCCAACGAGATTACTACAGCGAGGCCGCCGAAGCAGACGAGGCCGACGGCCATGAAGGGCCGCCGCAAGCGTGCCTTGTCGGAAACGCGGCTGCTCGCGACGAGGGATATCACGAGCGGGATACCGATCGCCGCCACGATGGTCAAGAGCTCGTCCGCAGGGATCGCGCTGCCGCGGCCCCCGATCAGGAGGTGCTCCGTGAACGTGAGGACATAACCGTACAGGGCGATCACCGGGATGTACACGGGGAGCAGACGGACAATATCGCGATCGCGGAACACGGTCCGAAGGAGATCGAGCGTCCTCGGCCTCGTCCCGGCCACGTGTCGCGTGTCGCGGACTAGGAAGAGGACCATCACCACGGAGGCCACGACTCCGAGGCCCGCGACGAGCAGGACGATTTCCGAGGAGACTTGAAACGCGGTGAGGGCGAGGAACCCGACCCCGAAACCTGCGGCGAGGCCACCGAGCGTCACGAGATCGAACACGGCCATGAGCTGGGCGCGGTTCTCCAGGTTGCTCGTGTCGCTGACCATCGTCAGGGTGGAGGAGACCTTCGCCGCCGCGCCGATGCCAAACATGGCGAAGACGACCGCCACGAAGGCCGGGCCCACGCTGCCGGGCAGGGCAGGACTGATCGACGGGATGAAGAGGAACACCGCGACGGCCGTGACTACATGCGCGAAGACGAGCACGCGTTTCCGGCCGACGCGATCGCACAGGGCGCCGTAGTATCCGACGGACGCGATTTCCGCGAAGGGAAAGACGGAGAAGAGGAGGCCTTTCCAGAACGCGTCCGCGGGATCCGGGAAGAGGACGTGCTGCATGACCGCGACGCCGGCGAACGTCGCAGTCCGCATGACGAACGTCGCGATGTAGAGAGCTGCGAGGTTCGACACGTCCCCCGGACCGAGGTTGAGGAAGGCGGACAGCGTACGGGATCCGAACGCTCGTCGGACTCGTGCCTCGTCCTCGGTCATGCCGCCGTTCAACGTCCTCCCGCAAGCCGTGCGGGTCGCTTCGCGAAGGGACGGCTCATAATAAAGACCACGGGTCCGAGTTCACCGGAGCGGATTCAGCGGGAGCACGAAACGGACGCGCGATTTCGGCCCGTCCACGCTGATCCTCGCGCGATGGTCTTCGATCGCCTGCGCCGCGGGATTCAGGCTCTGGGATTCGAGGAGGGAAAGGAACCGCCGAAGACGTTGCTCCTCCCCGGTCTCGCACCGGGTTTCGAAGGCTTTCCAGGCCGCGGTCACGTGAAGCCGAGGATTCGGTTCCATGCCAGCCCTCCGAATCGCCCGGAGCGAAACGAGGGAGCGAATCGCGCGGTCAACGTCCGGAGGAGAGGTTCCCGCCGAACTCAGCAGGTCGGACTGGACCGTTCCGGGCCTGGCCCGGATCGCCTCAAGGATGCTTCGGTCGATTGGATCCTGCAGGGCAATCAGGAATGGCTCCATCGAAGGCGGGAACATCCCCGGGATGAACAGATGGACCCGGTCTTGGACCCGAACCCGCTTGATGAGGCGCTGTTCCTCCAGACGGCGGAGGTGGAACTGCAACGACGGCAGCGGGGAAAGCAAGAGCCTTGACGCGGAGCGCAGATGGATGCCTGGATAGGCCGCCGCCGCAAGGACGATCTCGAGGCGGCGCGGGTTCAGGAGCCACGCGGGACCCGCCCGACGGAGCGGCCGTCCCAGAGAGACGGATTCGACGTCGAGGGCGCGGCGCAGCGCGAGGGCCACGCTCGGGGATGCCATCGCGCCCCGATGCCCTGCGAGGGCAAAATAGCCTTCGACTTACCAGCCGCCAGGAAACGCCGGCTCCATCCGCAATCCCAAGTTCCGCCCGGCCTCCGCGAGCCGCCGCTCGATCGGCTCGAGGGAATCGGGAACGTCATGAGCCTGCCGGTAGGTATCGCGCAGGTTCGATTCGGTTGCAGCGGGCTCGAGCCGCTCCCAGATCCCGGGTCGGAATCGCAGTCGGTCGTACAGCACGTGGGTCGTGCCGGCGTCCCGGATCGCCCGAAGCAGCGGAAGCATCGTGGTGTCCGTTGCGCCGGGCAGGATCGGTCCGACGAAGGCCCAGGTGCGGATCCCGTTCGTGTTGAGCGCTCGCAAGGTCTCGATTCGCCGTCCCGTGGGGCTCGCGAATGGCTCGAACCGTCGGCGCATCTCGTCGTCCATCGTCGTGACGGTGACGCCGACCTCGACATCCTCGAGCCGATGAAGCAGGTCGAGATCCCGCAGGACAAGGCTCGATTTCGTCTGGATGCTCACGGGAAACCGGTAGCGGGCGAGCTGCTCGATGCAGTATCGGGTGAGATGGTACCGCATCTCGATCGGCTGGTATCCGTCCGTCACGGTCCCGATTCCCACGACTCCGACCCTCGACCTCTTGAGTTCCTTCGCCAGAACCGTCGGAAGGTTGCGCTTCACGTCGACGAATCGTCCCCAGGGTCGCGCCTCCCGCAGCACGGAGGGGCTATAGCAGTACACGCAGCCGATCGCACATCCTCGGTACGGATTGAGGGCATAGTCCAGGCCCGGCAGGCGCGAGGGGGAGAGGGCGGACTTGCAGGCGATCTCTCGGACCTTCATGGCGGGCGCATCCTGGTGGCGCGCTCGATCGCACGGAATGCGGTCTCCGTTAGATCGTACTCGGTGAGTTCGCGCAAGGGGACGAAGCGGGCATTCTCCGCATCCGAGGAGGGCTCGGGCTCGCCCCCGATGTACTCGCAGAGGACGTCGATAAGGACATAGTGCCAGCGAATTCGACCGGAGGCGTCCGGCTCGACGTACTCCATCACCTCGACGGTCCGGAGCGGCCGGACCTCCACGCCCGTCTCCTCGCGCGTCTCCCGGGCGGCGGCCGCCTCCGCGGTCTCCCCGACCTCGACGGAACCGCCCGGCAGGCTCCACCGACCCCGGTTCGGATCGCGCTCCCGCTTCACGAGCAGGACGGCGCCATCCCGGAAGACGATCGCGCCGACCGCGGGCACCGGGCGCTCGGGAAACTCGTTCGCGGACGTGGCGGAGGGAATGCGGCACCCCCTGAGTGGGATCAGCCCTCCGGCACGGTGGGACGGAAGGCGTCGGAGTCGAGGAGGTTGAAGTCGTCGAAGGTCCTCTGGTACATCACGTGTTTCAGGACTTCGCTCAGGCGGACGTACCGTCGCATCGGGATATCCAGCCGCGTCTGAAGGAACGACAGCGCATCGGCCATCGTCGCGAAGACCTTCGGTGGGCGTCGCAACGCCTCGCGAACGTGCTCCCGCACGTTCCAGACGCCGACGGGCATGATGTACCCGGGATGCGTCTCCCGAAGGATCACCGTCGCTGCCTGGCGACGTTCCCGGAGGAGGGCCTCGCCGACCGCGAGGCGTGCAGCGTAGTAGCAACCGCCGATGCTCGCATACGTCGTGCGACCCTCGAAGCCCTCGCGGTCCCCGAACATCACGACGTCCCGGCCCAGCGGGTTCCAGAGGGTGTTGGGATACCACGCCTCAATGAGCTCATACCTCCACGGGCGTGGCATCTGGACGACGAGGAACCGATCGTCGAACCCGATCGCCTCGAAGACGCGGATCTCGTTGATCAGCGGGTACGTCTTCACCCTCTCCCGCAACTCCTTCCCGATCGTGTCGTCGACTGCGGTGATGGACCAGCGGGTCGGCACGAACTTCCGGCTTTTCCCGAGCCCGAAGGCGCCGACGCTGAACGCCCTCTGGAGCTTCGACACCGCGACACCGTCTTCGTACAGGTCCAGCACGGCGTCGCGCGCGAGGAGGTCCGTGTCCGAGGATGCTCGGTCGAGCTTGCGGTCGACCTTGATCGTGTCCACGTCGAGGCGTCGGAGGGGCGCGGACGGGCCGAAGGGCTGGACGTCGTCGTCAAGGACGACGCGGCCCTGGGGCCTCTTCGTGAAACCTACCTCGACGTCCGTCGCGGCGGTCGACAGGGCGAGTTCCCGCGTGAGGTCCACGAGACGCCCGCCCGCCTCCACGTCCATCACATGGACCCGGTGCATCCCGCGCACGAGCTGGGAGCGGAAGCCTACGATCTCCTCGAGGGTTCGGCCCAGCCACGCCTCGGGCGCATCGAGGATCTCTGTGTCTCCGTGGACCGGCGGCACCAGCGGTCCGACGGAGACTCTCGGATAGCCGTAGCGGCCGACGAACACCCCGGGCGGCGACGAACCCTCCAAGTCGACGCCGTCGATCAACGGCGCCGTCCGCATCATGAAATCGTACCGGACGAGGATCGGACACCGCGCCTTGCCGCAGAGGAGCTTCGCGCCGCGGCACTCGATGCAAAGCCCGCTCGCGATGGCCGCCTGGGTCTGCACATCGAAGAGGGCCCGCAGGTCCGATCCCGCGGGCCGGACCGGGAGGCCCAGCATGGACGGCGAACGCACCCACGGACGCACTTAAAAAGCTACGGGAGAGGTGCGTGAAGCCGGGGCGGATCGTACGCGAAGGATTATGCTCTACTCCGGTGCATTCCCGGTCGATGGATCCGGAATCCCCGCTCGCCCTATCCACGGATGATCGGATCCTCCTCTACCTCTCCGATTTCCGAAACATGGAGGAACGATACGACCTGCCGCCCGCGTTGACCCAGAAGTCCATCGCGTACGCGGCAGGGATCCACCGGAAGCATCTTTCCCGCTACCTCGACGAGATGGTCAAGGAGGGGTACCTCACGGAGGTGAAAGCCCACATCGAGGGCGAGAAGCAGCGCATGCTCGCGTACTATCTCGCGCCGCGAGGGTGGGAGCGGGCACAAGGGATCAAGCAGCGCCTCGGGGCCGTTCGGGTGCCCGTCCGTACCAAGGCGGGCGAGGTACGCGAGATGTCTCTCGAAGAGATCGACCGGGCGACGTCCGCGCACCTCACCTTTTCCGACATCGTGCGCGAAGCCATGGATGTCGAGATGCTCGACATCGAGTACCTCGAAGGAATCGACGAGCGTCGAAAGCGGGCCATGGACGAACGCGTGAAGCGCCTGGAGGAACTCAGCCGCGCGCTCATGACCGCTTGGAAGGACGGCCGAGTGAGCGTGACGGAGCGCCTCCTGATTGAGCAGTTGCGGGAGAACCTCGGCATCTCGAAGGAGGAGCACGAGCGGATGGAGAGCCGGGTCATGGAACAGGTTCTCTCGGACCGGAGAGGCATCTACCAAGTCGTGGCTGAGGAGGCCCTTGAGGACGGACCGATCACCCAGGCTGAGCGAGAACTCCTAGAGGTCCTGCGAAAGAAGCTCGGACTTTCGAACGCGGACACGCAAGAGATTGAGGCGCAAATCGCCGGCTAGTGATTGCCGCGGTCGAGGGCTAGCGCGCGACGAAGAGACGGTACTTCTGCGTCGGGTCTGAAATCTCCATCTCGATGCGCTTCGCGAGGAGCTTCTCCGGATGGTGGACCGCGCCCACCCGCGCCTCAAGGTCCGCGAAGGACTTGAACGGTCCCTTCTTCCGTTCCTCGAGGATCGCCCACATCGTCTTCTTCCCCAAGCCGGGCAACAGTTCCAGCATATGGAAGCGGGTCGTGATGGCCTGGGCGTTGTTGAAGAACCCGACGAACTTCTGCTCCTTCCCCTTCACGATCTCGGACACGACGAAGGGCAACTCGTTCTGCGCGGCCGTCGTGAGTTCCTCGAAGCCCACCCGCCGCTTCACGTGAAGGATCTCTTTCCGTAGCTCCGTATCCTTCCCGATGTAGACACGGGTGCCGATCGAGAGGTCCGCCCCTTCCTTGGGGATCAGCTCGAAAAGCTTGAACTCGTCCTCCCCGAGGGCGTAGGAGAGCGGCTCGCGTCGGAACTTCGACTGATCCGGATGACCTTGCGGTAAATAGTCGAGGATGCGAGCGTAGTCTTCCACGAGATCACCCTGCTCAAAGGTATTTCGCCACGATCTCCAGGACTTTCTCTGCATCCTCTTTAGAGAGGCTGAAGCGTTCTTTCGCAAAGATGGCTCGAACATCGTCCAGGTGGGTCGGGAGGAGGTCGACGATCTTCGCCGCGTTGAAGGTGGACATCATGGGGATCTCCATGAGCTCCTTCATCATCGCGGGGATCTTTGCGATGTCGATCTTCGCGAACGTCGTCGAGTGGGACAGGGCATACTGCTGCTCCTGGCTCAGCTCGCCGCGCGCCTCCTTCTCCTTCTCCAAGAGGGCTTTGATCTCTGCCAATGACACGTAGTCCTCTTCCACGCGCATCCCCCTATGCGCGCCGCAGGTGCTCGGGCAGGACGACGGCCTGCCGCGTCTTCCCACCAAATCGGACGTCGACGAGGTACGCTCGGCCGCGCTTGCCGCTCACGGTCCCGGTCATCCCATGGAACCGATGGTGCGGCCAACCCTTCTGGACGCTCGAATCGATGATGATGACGACGCGCTCCCCATCCTCGAACCTCTGGAAGGACCTCGTGATCGGGGAGAGCCCGCGCTGCCGCGGGCTGCGGCGGAACTTCTGCCGCGTCTTCTCCATAATCCCCTTCGAGGCTTTCACCATCGTCTCACGCGCCGTCGTGGATTTCCAGGACGTCCAGCTCGAGGACCTCGCACCCCACCCCGAGCCGCTCCGCCAGGGACGGCGCCGTGCGGCCCTGGTCCCCATGGACCAGCTCCTTCACGTACGTGCCGGCGTCCGCCGTCACGTGGATCTCCGCCAAGGCCCCGTCGACCCGCAGGACGCTCGCGTCCTGGAGCCGTCGATGCCGTGTCGTATCCGCGCGCCGATGGAGGACCCTCGAAGGTGTGCGCTGGGCAATCGGCTGGGCCACCAATAAAGCCAATTCCTTTTTAACCTTTGCCTCGTCCACTGGAGGAGAGAAGCGCACGACGATGCGGTACGTCTTCGCCGCGCGGTCCTCCTTCAGGTCGACGACGTCTCGCCGCGTCGAAGGCTCGAGGCGGTCCACCTCAACCCTGCCGGAGCGGTTGATCCGCTCCACGATCCCCGCGAGGTCCACGTGTCGCTTCCGCGGCTCGCGAATCTCGAGGACGAACGGCCGGCCGCGGCCGAGCATCCGCGCATCCACGTCCTCGCGCCCCATGCCATGTAGGGCATGGCCGGTGCCCTCGCTCTCCCGCATCACCTCCGCTGCGATGACCTCTTCCACGCTCGTCTCGTACATCTTCCCGGTGCCGTGGCAGCGGTCACATCCCTTCCCCTGGCATCGCCGACAGGGCCAGCGGGTCTGCGGGATCCCGCGGACGAGCTTCCGGTAGCGCCCCTGCAGGAAGAGGGAGTTCACCTGGAGGTCCACATGGTCGAAGGCCGGGTCGACGATCGCGACGATGTCCGGATTCTCGAAGTTCGGCTCCCGCTTCACGAGGTCACAGACGCGTTTGCCGACCTCGCGGTTCAGCTCCGCCTTCATGGGCTCCGGATGAGCCACGCCCAGTTCGGACCATAGGGACTCCTCACGCGCCGAGATCTCCGCATCGATCTTCGATCCGACCAGGAAGGTGTCGTACTCCCACGGCTCCAGCTTTCGGGCGACGATCGCCGCGAGCCCGTCGTACTCCGAGGTGAGGCCTCTACAGAGCCAGCACGGGCCGTCCCGCACCTCGACGGCCGCGCGGATCGCGCGACCGCGTGCCTCGTTCGTGTGGCCGTGGCCGAGCTTCCCGAACAGCCGCCCGAGGCAGGCGTCGCACAGCGCCCGCTCCGCGAGCCGGGACCAATCCGTCTGGCGTGCGGCCGCGACGACCTCTTCCACGGTCCGGCAAGGGTCGCCGGTCTTAAAGGTTCACCCGACTCCGAGAAGGATCCCGATCAGGAGGTTCGCGAGGACGACCCCCGTGATCCCGACGTAGGTCAGATCGCGCTCCTTCGCGTACGAGATCAGGCTGAGCAGGACCCGGGCGACGGGAGTGAGGAGCAGGACCAGGATCCCCAGGCTCAGGAACCCGCTGGGGTTGAACCGAGACACCTCGCGAACGATGTCCCGCGGCAGCAGGGTCGCCGCGGGGAGCCCCGCGCCTGAGACCGCGTCGAGCACGAAGGCGAAGAGGATGAAGGCCACGGAGAGGACGATCCCGCCTCGCAGGACGTGGAAGATGAGACGGTTCATGTCCTCGACCTCCGCGACGACCGCGCGTCGCAGGGCGGCGAGACGACGCTCCACCGCTTCGAACGCCTGCCGCGGTCGGATCAGAGGATCACGCCCGGGAAGAACGCGCGGAGGCCCATCAGGATCGCGAGGACCGCGAGGAAGCCCGCGAAGACGAGGCGGACCCTTTGCGGCCTCGATCGCATCATGAGCCGCGTGCCGATGTGGGTGCCGGTGAATACCCCGATGACGACCATGGACGCGAGGGCGGGGTCCAGCAGATTCCGGGAGTAGTACACGAAGGCGCTCGCGGCCGCGGTCACCCCAATCATGAAGTTGCTCGTCGCGACGGCGGACTTCATGGGCACACGCATGAGCTGGTTCATCGCGGGCACCTTCACGAATCCGCCGCCGAGCCCGAGGAGGCCCGACATCGCTCCCGCGACCGCGCTCACGCCGAACCCCGCCCAGGGGCGGTCGACGCGGTACCGGTACACGGCGCCGTCTTCTTGGTCGTAGTAGACGCTTCCGAGCCCGAGGCGCCGGGCGACGCGAGGTTCCGGCGCGGTGCGGTACGCACGCTCCTTCGCGGTCTCCTCCTTCGTCCGGGCCATGTGGACCGCGGCGTAGAACACGACGATCGCGAAGGTCACGAACAGGGCGCGAGCATCCACGTACACGGCGACGAAAGCGCCCGTGAGGGCCCCCACGGTCGTGGCAATCTCGAGGAACATCCCGAGGCGCAGGTTCGTGAGTCGGTCCCGCACGTAGACGGACGCCGCGCCGGAGGAGGTCGCGATGACCCCGACCAGGCTCACCGCGATCGCGACGTGGAGGGGGACCCCCAGCACCAAGGTCATGAAGGGGATGAGGAAAACCCCTCCGCCAATCCCCAGGAACGAGCCGGCGACGCCCGCGAGGAACGAGGCCGCGGCGAGGAGCGCCAGAACCTCGAGAGCCGGCATCGAATTCGGCCATGTGCCGGGCCGATAAGAAGGTTCCCTGCATCGACCCGCCGGGCCTCGCCATCGGTCGCACCGGGAGGGAGCGTGCTCGCTCGAGCGGCTGGGGACGATCCGGAATTTGCGGCGCCAAAGAAACGTTTTAATACGCCGCGCCTCATGGTACGACGGAGGACATGCCTCGAAGCCGCGATACTGGGTTTCATTCTGCCGCTGGACTCATCCGTTACTTCGACCAGGAGGACGAGAAAGCCCTCAAGGTGAATCCCTGGCTCGTCCTCGGCCTGGCGATCGCCCTCGCGGCCCTCATTCTCTTCGCGACGTGGCAGTGGCCTGTCTAGTCGTCTTCCAAAAGTTTTTCGTATTCCCGCCGTTGCCACCCAAGTGCCGCGCCGCCTCGTCCCTGACGAAACCGCGCGGACGTTCCTCCAGCTCGCCTACACGCTCGACCGGAGGTCCCGCAAGCTCGACGGCACTCGGCTCACCCCCTGGGATCTCGATCCCGTTCGGCTGCCCGCGCTCGGATCGTGGGCGGAGGTCGACGCGGCAATAGATCGGCTCGGCAAGCTCGTGCGGGCGCTCCCGCAAGGCTTCCGGCGCGACTGGCTCGCCGACCACCTGCCCACGCTGAAGACGCTCGCCGGTGCCCTCCGCCGCAGGATGCCGTCCCTCCCGGAGCAAATTCGGCGGTTCTACGATCTCCCGGCGAAGGGAGCGCCGGAATCGGAACTCGAGGCCCTCCGCGGCAAGGTCCGACGTCTCCTGCACGTCTCGCGCTCCGAGACGCTTCGGGAGGCCGTCGAGGCCTGGGAACGGCAGTGCCAGGTCCCCCGCGAGGGGGTCGCGATGACGATGTCCCGGTACCTGCGCATCGCCCGCCGCGACGCTCGGAAGCTCTTCAAGCTCCCGTCCGCGGAACGCGTCGCCCTGGTTCCGACGCACGGCTCGACGACCTCGGGGGTATGCTGGTACACCCACGACTACCGAAGCTCCGTGAAGTTGAACGTCGACCTCCCGTGGTCCTGGCCCGCGCTGCGCGACATGGCGGCCCACGAAGCGTACCCCGGCCACCACGTGCACCAGGCGACGCGGGAGTGGGAGTACCTCCATGGAGAGTTCCCGCGCGAGGCCGCCGTGAGCCTCGCGGCCTGCCCGATGGGCCCGGTCGAGGAGGGCCTCGCCGAGAACGCGATGCGCTTCATCCACTGGGACCGGACCCCCGAGGATCGGCTGACCCTCCTGCTGAATCGCCTGCGGTGGGGCACGGAGGTGAACCTGGCTTGGATGGTCCACCGCGAGGAGCCGCGGCGGGAGCTCTTGCGATACGCGATGCACTCCGGGCTCGTGGATTGGAAGCAGGCGGTTCGGGACGTGCGATACGCGGCGAATCGGATGTGGGCTTCCTACGCCTCCTGCTACTGGTACGGGACGGCGATGATCCGCCGGCAGTTCGAGCGGATGCACGGCGACCCCGCGTTCTACGACGTCCTCTACTGGAAACCGCACACGGTCCGCACGCTCACAAAGGCGTTCGAGCGGCTCTGAGCGGCCAGTCGGTCAGGTGCGCTGGGACGCCTGGGCCTCGTCTCGCCCTTCTGCCGGTGCGGTCGTGACGGGCTTCAAGGTCGGGACAAACCCCGCGGCGAGACACACGATTCTCGCGAAATCCTTGAAGGGCAGCACCCCGGGGGAACGAGAAGGCGAAGGCGATGACGTAGGCTCTCCCTGAACGGTCCTCCGACGGCGCATGATGAGACTCAGAGTCCCCGCGCCCACGAAGCCAGCGATGAGGATCGCAGCGAAGTAGTGCACCTCGTAGAAGGCCACGGACCGGGCGGAGAGGAGGGCGCTTCCCCGACCGAAGGGCGAGGCCGCCCATAGGCCCAGCCCCGAGGACCGCGGTAGATGATGCGACTTCCGCGTCTGCATGTAGCTGGAGCGCACGTACGCGGCGACGACCGAGGCTACGAGCCCAGAGGCGAAGATAGGAGGACCATGAGAATCGGAGACCGAGCGGACCCGCGCGACCTCTAGTCCACGCGGGGAGACGCCCTCCGCGTCTCGCTGTCCGTCATTGCCCCCGCGACGGGCGTGTTGCTCACCCGTCCGGCGAAGCCGCAATGCTCACACTGGATCCAGATGCGGGTCGACAGATAGTACCAGTTGTGCGTGAGCCGGCCGCACTGTGGGCATGGCTCCGGATGTGCCGGACGCACGCCTGGAGTCTAGCCGCAGGACGGCATCAAACTAGCGATATGTCAACTTCCGTTACCGTGTTCGTGGAGGCTTCTGGCCCTTCGTGCGATCGGCCAGTGGAAGTCGCTGGCGGAGGAGCAAGAGGACGACAACTACGATGGAAATCGGGATCGCCGTAGTGCCAGCGACCCACCGCCAGAGGCCTTCGGTGAGGACTTCGTGGAAGAGCCAGGAGCGCGTGCCGCGACGGTGCGCGTTACGTTCGATGTTATGCCATTCGCCTGCGTGATCTCATGCGATACGTTGTACATCCCCGGCTGCGCGAACACGCGCTTCGGTTTCTGGGAAACGAAGCGATTCCCATCCCGGAAATCCTATCCCAGGGCCACGATGGTCGGGTTCGGGCC
>Ga0073934_10004705_pt1 | contig 22175 bp, 13 predicted proteins | sample LarsenN4metaG_FD_76834 | JGI IMG/M metagenome (GOLD analysis project Ga0073934, IMG submission 76834) | Hot spring sediment bacterial and archeal communities from British Columbia, Canada, to study Microbial Dark Matter (Phase II) - Larsen... ...
AGCGGGGTCGGACTTGTGCCCGGCCCGCTCGGGAACTCAATGACTCGCGTTCTAGGCGTTATTCCAGCTCGGCTTGAATCGACGCGCCTGCCACGCAAGCCGCTGCGGCTAATTTGCGGCCACCCGATGATTGCCTGGGTCTATCACCGCGCGCGCCAGGCCCCCTCGCTGGGTCAGCTTCTTGTTGCCACCGATGCGCAAGAGATCCTCAACTACTGCCGCGCGGCGGGCATCCCCGCGCAGATGACTTCCTCCACGCACCGTTCGGGGACGGAGCGGATCGCGGAGGTGATGGGACGCGAGCCCGCTGATATCTATCTCAACATCCAAGGCGATGAGCCCATGGTCACCGCGGAGCACATTGAACTGCTGCTGCGCCCCTTCCGCGAATCGCCGGAGACTCTGGTCTCCACGCTCAAGGTGGCGATCAGTCCTGAAGAAGCGCGTAATCCGAACAACGTGAAGGTGGTGACCGACGTGAATGGCCGGGCGCTCTACTTCTCCCGCTCGCTCATCCCGTACGACCGCGACGCCACGGGCCAGGTTCAATACTTCAAACACCTGGGGTTCTACGCTTACTCCGCCGCCGCGTTGAGAAGCTTTCAGTTGCTGCCTCCCTCGGCGCTCGAAGAGCACGAAAAACTGGAACAACTGCGCCTGCTCGAGAATGGCGTCCCCATTCATGTCGTCGAAACGAGGGAAGACACGATCGGCGTGGATACAGAAGAAGATCTAAAAAGAGTGGAAGAGCACTTACTTCGGGTGGGAGCCACCTTGTAAGGCGGCGGCATGCAATCCGCACGCAAAGGCAGGGGCGCAGGTCGGCGCGACTTTTCTTCGATGAGGTGGCGGCGACCTTTCGCTCTCCTCGTCACGAAGTCGAGGCCGTGGGGCCGAACGGCGAGTCAGCGGCCGGCTTTGTGGGTTTGGTCCCGCCGTCACGCATCGTTGCGATTCAGGCCACGGGCTGGGTGAAGCAGGCAGGATAAGTGCGCTTGTACGGCTTTCTCTCGCGATAAGAGCGTGCGAGTTCGAGGTAGATGCCGAGGTCGCGGTCGAGGTCGGACTGCGTGCCGTCAAAGTAGAAGTTGCGGATGGGAATCCCGCCCAGGTCTGCGCTCAGTTTGGGATAGATCGACTCGGTGACGATGCCGTTCATGCAGGTAAAGGGGCTAATGTCGATGATGCCGTCGGCGCCGTGCCGGGCGAGGTAAGCGGCTTTCCCGACGCTCAGCACCATCTCGCCCAACGCACCGTTCGAGGGCAGGTAGGGCCAGGCGAGATCGAGGATTTCGTGGATATCCTCGGGTTCTTCATAGCCGATGAAGTCTTCGTGGAAAGGTTCGGTGAGGGCGCGCTCATCCATAAGCTGAACATGAGAACGAATCTTCGCCTGGAGCATGTCGAGCGACCAGGCTTTTCCACGCAACTTCAGTTTGCGGAGTTGATCGGCATTCGTGTAATGGACCCACTCGGCAATGTGGCTAAGCCATACCTCAGCGCCGAAGCCCTCCAGGCGGCGAATCAGGTCCTCGTTTGAGAAGGTGTTCAAGCGGCAGAAGATCTCTCCCACCACACCAATGAGGGGAACGTCTGGGTCGTAATGCGCGGGCACACGGCGGAAGCGCTCGCGGGCACGGCGCAGTGACTCGACCAGGGAGCGCATCTGGCAAGCGGGCTCCGCGCAGCTCGATTCCAGGGTCTGGCAGAAATCCTCCAGGCTTTCCTGGAAGGCCTGGTCGGCGGCGCCCGGGACGATTTCATAGGGGCGGGTCTTGAGCAAGGCGCGGGAGAGCACGTCGCCGCCCACGAGGGCTCGCCACGCGCCGCGCGTGAAGGCTCCGCCCACATTGCCCAAGTCGGCGTAGCCATTGTCGCTGGTGGGCGAGAGCACTTGCACGTCGGCCCAGCCCGCCTCGTTCAGAACCTTGCGCAAGTAAGGCGCGTATTGACCAAAGCGGCAGGGTCCCTCGGCCGTGGGCATGAAGAATACGGTCCGCTTCGGATCAAAGCCGGGCTGCTCGATGATGCGCAAGAAGTCGCCCACCGTCACGATCGCGGGATAGCACTCATCGCCGTTCGAGTATTTGCGTCCCAGTTCACGAGTACGCTCGTTTGAGGGGGGCGTGGGTTCGGCGTCGATCCCCAGCCAGCGAAAGACGTGCGCAAACGCGAGCGAACTGCCATCCGGCATGCGCGGGATGTAGACCTTTTTCCCCGCGAGGGGATTCTCCGGGCCGACCTTGCGGCTTACATGACGGTGGCGGAGGGCTGGCATCGCAGAAATCCTTTGCTGTCGAGATACGCCTCGCAACGGGTGAGGAAGCCGGCGTCGTTCGAGTGCCCATCAAACTGCAGGATGAGCGAGGGCTTGCCCGCGGCGTCATTCAGGAACGACTTAATGTAGGAGTCCGGCCCGCATTTGAAGTTCGTGATGTACAAGGGGTGCAGGTTGGCGAAACGATGGGCGATGCGCGCCGCCGCCAGGATGCGCCGCCCGGAGTGCCAATACATGTTCGGGTTGACATCCGTAATGTCCTCGAGTTCCACCGGAAGGAAGTCGAGCGGGAGAACGTTGACCCCGTACAGCGCGCGCAACTTGCGCGGGATGTCGCAATTCACACTGCGGTCGTAGATGTTGTAGGCCCGGCCGAGCAGCACAATCCCCGGCTCGCCTGTTTCCACGAGCCGCCGCAAGGCTTGCGAGCCCGCGTCACGCAGAGCCTCGGTAAAGACTCCTTGGGCCGCATAGGCCGCCGTCACCGCGCGACGGTTCTGGCGCCGGGAGAACCCCAGCTTCTCCTTGGCAAAGTCCCCCAGTTCCTTCTCCACGTGCTTCCGTCCGAGACGGAAGTAAACAGTCGGTGTAAGCAGCTTCTCCCGCGCGGGCTCCAGTTGCGGCACGGCGCGCATCACAAACGGCAGGGTCTGGTTCCACGGGCAGAGGTGGGAGTCGACCTTGCATTGAGGCGCTTCGTAATTGACGGCGTTGGGAATCAGCACGTAGTCCACGCCCTTTTCAAGCAACTGCATCACGTGACCGTGGGCCACCTTGACGGGGAAGCAGGGCTCAGCCACGGTCAGTTCCTCCCCCACGGCTGTGATCTTCCGGTCCGTGGCGGAAGAGGTGACCACATCGAAACCGAGCTCCTGAAAATAGGCGCACCAGAAGGGAAAGCGATCAAAGAAGTACATGGCGCGTGGGATGCCCACCGTCGGCTTGTTGCCCGAGGGCGGAATCCAGGCTTCTTCGAGCAACCTGTCGCGGTATGCGACCAAGTCCTCAATGAGGGGCTGGCGATCGGTACGCGCCCTCTTGCGAAACTTGTCCGAGCACTTGTCGCCCCAGTAGCTCTTCTGCCCCTCGATGTTGAATTCTTTCATCTCGCAGTAATTCGAGCAGGCATGGCAGACGAAATCGCGCGTCGTGAAATTCACGCGGTAGAGCGAATAGCCGCGGAAGCGGCTGGGCAGCCGGGAAGTGCGCATGCGGTCGCGCGCAATCAGCGCCATGCCGATCGCGCCAATCACGCCGTTGTGGGGCGGTACAATGATGCGCTTGCCGAGAAGCTGGGAGAAGGCGGCGGCCACGGCATCGTTGTACGCCGTCCCCCCTTGGAAGAAGATCACCTTCCCGATCTTGCGGCCGCGCACCACGCGGTTCAGGTAATTGAGCGCGACCGAGTAAGCGAGGCCCGCGCACAGGTCGCCCACCTCCGCCCCTTTCAGCATCAGCCCCGTCACGTCGCGTTCCATGAAGACGGTGCAGCGCTCGCCCAGGCGGGCGGGACTCGTCGAGGCGAGGGCTAATTGGGCAAATTCCTCCTTGATGGCAATGCCCAACTTCTCCGCCTGCTCCTGCAGGAAGGAGCCAGTGCCGGCGGCGCAGGCTTCGTTCATGGTGAAGTCCACGACGGCACCGCCATCGATCGAGATAAACTTCGAATCCTGACCGCCAATCTCGAAGATAGTGTCCACCATCTCGAGGCCGAGCTTCTGGCAGACATGGGTGGCACCCGTCTTGTGGGCCGTAATCTCGTCGTTGACCGTGTCCGCCCCGACCAGTTCACCGATGAGTTCGCGGCCCGAACCCGTGGTGCCCACGCCCCGGATGTCGAGCTTGTCGCCGAGTTCCGCCTCGATTTCGCGCAGCCCGCGGTCCACCACCTCGATGGGACGACCTTCGGTAAAGAGGTAGATCTCCTTCAGCACATTGCCGTCGGCGTCGGTCACCACCAGATTGGTACTCACCGACCCGACGTCGATGCCTAGATAGGCCGGGATCTTCTCGCCAGGTGGGAGCTTGGGCAGCACGGGCGGCGTCACCTGCTCGCGGAGCAGGAGGACGTTTTCCATTGAAAGTGCCTCCGTGCACGCGAAACTTTTCTTTGCGGCTGCATGTTGCTGCAACTGATGGATGGCCTTAAAGGAGCGCTTGCGGTGTTCCTCGGCCTCAAACATCGCCGTACCTAGAGCTCCCAGCCAACAATAGAGCTCCGGAACGAAGAAATCGCTCGTCTCCAGCTTGAAGGCTTGGCGAAGCGCCTCGCGAACGCCTTGGTTAAGCGCCACGGCGCCGATGAAGGCCACGGGCGGGACGACGTGGCGGCCTTTGACTACGGCCGACTTGAAATTGCGCGCCACGGCGTCGCACAGCCCGCGCAGGATCTGGTCCGTCGTGTAACCCTTCTGCTGGGCGTGAATCATGTCCGTCTTGGCGAAGACTGAACAGCGTCCGGCAATACGCGCCGCACAACTCGCCCCACAAGCGGCCCGCCCAATCTCTTCCACACGGTACAGCAGCCGCGAGGCCTGCTGGTCCATGAAGGAACCTGTCCCCGCCGCGCAGTCGCCACTGGTTTCGTAGTCCACGATGCCGAGATACTTCGACTTCGCCGTGGGCTCCAACCGCAGATACTTCGATGATTCGCCACCTATCTCGAAAACCGACCGAACCTCGGGGTAGAAAGTGCGTATCCCCTTGGCGAGGGCGCGGAATTCGTTTTCGAAATAGATACCGAGGATCTTGGCAATGAGTTGACTGCCGGAACCCGTAACGCGGATGCCCTCGATACTTTCTTCGGGGACGGCGTCGTACAGTTCCTTCAGCAGATCGAAAGTGGACTGAATCGGACTGCCCTGAATCCTCCGGTATCGCGAAAGGATCATCGGTCGCCCGGCAAAGGGGCTGGAGGCGGGGAATGCTTTGGCAAAAAAGGAGTCAGAGTGCTGGGTGAGGGAATCAAGCCGGGCCTTGTCGTCCAGGGCGCCAATCGCTGCCAGCTTCAAGCTGACAGCCCCAATATCCAGCCCAATGTTAATGCTCATAGGTTACTGTGAGGGCCGAGGCTGTATTTTAATGCTCTTCTGGAAACTGGCCGAAAGCCTTGCTGAGCCGTTTGCTCTGGAAACACCAGCAGTGCGCACGGGTGAAAACACCTCCCCGGCGCCTGCCAACACTGTGGGGGCAAATTGACTTCCGAAGCAGCCAGAGGATCGACATATCGTCCGATTTCGAATTAGAAAGTAGGCATTCTGTCCGAGGCTCTGGGTCTATCTTCGGGATTATGCTTTCCGACCTTGGCCCCGCCCTCCCGGGCCGCCATGCGATATATTTCTGGCCATATCGCTTCCGTACCCCTTTAAGAATCAATCGGTTGTAGGCGGATCAGGGTGCGGCTCGGCTCCCGACGTGCTCGATCTCGAAGGCATGTTACGCTTCTAGAACCTGTCACATGCCCCCTTCCCAGGGGAAAAGCAAGCCCAAGGTTTCGCGCATTTCGGTGGGTATGGGGTTCCCAGTCCGCCTAGTCTTCAACAGTTGCCGACTTTCGGCATACTGAGGCATGGGATAGAATCGCAGCGAGAGGGTGGTTTTGTAGCGACCGCGGCGCTCATTGCGATGAGCTCACTTGAATCAGTGGGAGGAAATCTGTGGATGGGGCATTGAAGGACAAAGTTGCGGTGGTCACGGGGGGCACGCGAGGCATCGGGTACAGGATCGCCGAGGCCTTGCTGGCCGAGGGGGCGAAGACCTTCATCTGCGGGCGGGACGTTTCGACACTGAAGGCGGCGCTCGAAAGCCTGGGCCGCAACGCTCCGGGCCGCATCGACGGCATCCCCGCCGATGTCCGCCGCTACGACGACTGCCGGAAGCTCATCTCCACTGCTGCGGCGCGCTTCGGAGGCCTCGACATCCTCGTCAACAATGCCGGCATTGGCATCATGAAGCCGGTGGATCAGCTTACTCCCGAAGAGTGGGATGCGACGATCGAGACCAATCTCTCGGGTGTGTTCTATTGCTGCCGGGAGGCTATCCCTCTGATGCGCCAGCGGGGCGGCGGCTACATCTTCAACATCTCGAGTCTCGCGGGCGTCAATGCCTTTGCCGGCGGCAGCGCCTACAATGCTTCCAAATTTGGATTGAACGGCTTCAGCGAAGCGATGATGCAGGACGTCCGCTACGACGGCATACGCGTCAGCTACATCATGCCGGGCAGCGTGGATACGGACTTCGGAGCCGCACCGGGCCGCAAATCCCGGGAATCGTGGAAGCTGACGGGTGCGGACATCGCCAAGGCGGTCATTGATCTTTACAAGTTCCCCAGCTCCGCCCTCGCCAGCCGGATCGAGCTGCGCCCGTCGCAGCCGCCGCGGAAGAAATAGGGCGACGATGAATCCTCGCTCATTTGTGCGGCATGCTGCCGCCACCCGGCTCCGGTTGCTCGCTCGCCCCGTCACGGCGAGCGGTTCCTCCGAGCTGCCTCACGTGCGCGCGGGACGCGCTTCAGGCGACTTGGCCTTCTCGCCCCGACAGAAGTCCCAACGGTTGCGTGCCCAAGGCCGGTCGTTCGGAAATCTTCGCATCTAAGGAGGGGTTGCGACTCGAAGGCGCTTCAGGGGATTGCAACGAATCTTCGATTCAGGACATTGTGGGGCCCTGCATAACTGGGTGACGCCCTCAGCCTCTCTCCCCCGGGACAGGGTGGTCCCGCGGGCTCCGTGAGGAGAGCGAAGCGAGCGGGATTGCAAGCACGATTTTCGCGCTAATACGCAGTCCGCAGCAGGCACGAGATGAAGCCATGACCCGATCCCCCGACGGCTCGATGACGCAACCGCCCGATCACTTGATCCCCCAGATTCTTCACGTCGACATGGATGCTTTCTTCGTCTCCGTCGAGGAGTTGGAGAATCCATCGCTGAAGGGGAAGGCCGTCATCGTCGGCGGGGACCCGGACGGGCGCGGCGTGGTGGCGGCGGCGAGCTACGAGGCGCGCAAGTTCGGCGTGCACTCCGCGATGCCCATTCGCACGGCGAAGAAACTCTGTCCGCACGCCGTCTTCCTGCGTGGCCAACACGCCAAGTACCGCGAGTATTCGGAGAAGATCTACCGCATCTTCGAGGAGTTCACGCCGATCGTTGAGATGGTCTCGATTGACGAAGCCTATCTCGACCTGACCGGCTGCGAGCGCCTGCACGGCTCGGCCTTTCGCGCCGCGGACAAGCTGATTCGGACCATCAAGGAGCGGACGGGCTTGGAAGCCTCGGTGGGTTTGTCGACGTCGCACCTGGTTTCGAAGATCGCTTCCGACCAGGCGAAGCCCCACGGCTTGCTTTATGTCCTGCCGGGTTACGAGGCGCGATTTCTCGCGCCGTTGCCCATCCGACGCATGCCGGGCATCGGCAAGGTGACGGAACCGGAGCTGCGCTCGCGCGGCATCACCACCATCGGCGACCTCGCCCAAGCCGGCGAGGACAAACTCAAGGAATGGTTCGGCAGGTACGGCGAGTGGCTCTACACGAAATCCCAGGGCCGCGACATCGAAGCCTACCAGTACAGCGAGGAGCCGAAATCCATCAGCCATGAGACGACGTTTGACAGCGATACCGACGAGGTCGAGACCATGGAGCGCACGCTCTCGCACCTCTCGCAACTTGTGGCGCGGCGGCTGCGCGACCACGGGCTCTTCGCGCGCACGATTGGATTGAAACTCCGCTATGCGAGCTTCCGCACAATCACGCGCGACGTTACGCTCGCCGAGCCGACGCACCTCGATTCGGATATCTTCGGCATCGTCTTGCGGCTCTTCGAAGACCACTGGAATCGCAAGCAGAAGATTCGCCTGCTCGGTGTGCGGGCCTCGCGCCTTGAGCGCACCCCATTCCAGCCAAGGCTGCTCGACGCCCCGCAGAAGGAGAAACTCGAGCGCATCATGCAAATCACCGACGAGCTGCGGGAGCGCTTCGGGTTCGAATCTGTCCAACTCGCCCGCTCGCTCGAACCAGGCTCCGAATCCGCGCCCCGTAAGAAGCGCAAGTTCCTCGGCAGGGAGTAGGAGAGACCTTCGCCCTATTTCGGGCCTCAGAATCGCGTGCACGAGCGCACCCCTGAGAGGAGGCGGGGGTAGGAAGCTGATTCATGTTCCCTCAAGGTCAAATCACCACATACCTGGGCATGTGCCGACAAGAAGGCGTGAATCTACAGCGAGGGATGAACCATCCGCCTGGAGATCTGCAGAGCGTAATTCTGATGAGTGTAGGGCGGGAGGGCTGTTGGTGGCAGAAGGGGAAGAGAGGGAACGCCGCGACGGGCTCCTTGCGCGGCGCTCGGCAATCAGTTGTAATAGCCACGATGGACGCGAAGCGCCAGGCAGCGACGGAGATTGTGGCACGGTTGCGGGCGGAGGGCTTTCAAGCCTACCTTGTGGGCGGGTGTGTGCGCGACCTGGTGATGGGTCGCACGCCGAAGGATTACGACGTGGCCACCGACGCGACGCCGGAGCAGGTCGTCCGACTTTACCCTTACGCCCTCACCGTGGGCGCACAGTTTGGGGTGGTGATCGTCCCGCATGAGGCGGGCAACGTCGAAGTGGCGACGTTCCGCAGCGACGGCCGCTACGCCGACGGGCGGCATCCCACCCAGGTGCGTTATGCGAAGACGCCCCAGGCCGACGTGCGGCGGCGCGACTTCACGATCAACGGATTGCTGTTGGATCCGATCAGCGGGCAGGTGCTCGATTACGTGGGCGGCCAGGCAGACATTCGGGCGCGACGGCTGCGCACGATTGGCGACCCCCTCGAGCGCTTCAGCGAAGACCGCCTGCGGATGCTCCGCGCGGTGCGCTTTGCGGCGCGCTTCGAGTTCGCGCTGGATGCGGCAGCCAAAGTAGCCATTCAGAAACTTGCGCCGCACATCCACGAGGTGAGCGCGGAGCGTGTGCGCGATGAGATCATCAAGATCCTCATCGAGGGTCGGGCGCGGCGCGGCCTGGAATTGATGGACGAAACAGGCCTGCTCGTCGAGATCCTTCCGGAAGTGAAAGCGCTGCAGGGGGTTGCGCAACCGCCGGAGTTCCATCCCGAAGGCGACGTCTGGATTCACACTCTACTGATGCTCGAGGGGTTGCGCCACCCGACCCCTACGCTGGCGCTCGGCGTCCTGCTGCACGATGTGGGCAAGCCGCCGACGTTCTCGGTTCGCGACCGCATTCGCTTCGACAACCACGTGGAGGTGGGCGCCAAGATGGCCGCGGAAATTTGCGCTCGCCTGCGCCTTTCTACGCGCGAGACCCAACGCGTCATCGAGCTCGTACAACATCATTTGCGTTTCAAGGACTTCCCGCGCATGAAGCGCTCGACGCAATTGCGCTTTCTGCGCATGGCGGGGTTTGAAGAGCACCTGGAGCTCCACCGGCTCGATTGCCTGGCAAGTCAAGGCGATCTCACCAACTACGAGCTGGCCAGGCGGCTGATGGAGGAAACGCCGCCCGCGCAGATCAAGCCCCAACCGCTGCTGCGCGGGGAGGATCTCATTGCGCAGGGTTACACCCCCGGCCCGCGATTCAGAGAGATCTTGCAGGCCATCGAGGATGCACAGCTAGAGGGCCGGCTGCAAAGCCGCGAGGATGCTCTGCGGCTTGTGGCGGAGCAGTTCCCACTGGCCCCACCTTAAGTTAGCCGGACACGGTCCCAAAGGCGAAGAAGTAAATCACTCCGGCAAATGCCGCCGCGACGACGATGAACAAACCGACCTTGTACCAGAAGAGCTTCTTCTCCTCAGGGTCCGGCTTGCCCTCATCAATCATCTGAAACATAACGCCCTCCCTTCCCCTCGGGGGCGTGAAGAATGGTCCCTACCGAACCACCCAGCCGCGGGGTGCAACAGGGCGCGCCTCAACTTCCAGCCGCACCTTTCACCGGAGACACCGCACGACGCGCCCCGCGCGGCAGACACTCCTTCTTTACCTGTTGAACAGTCTAGACCCTGGGCGGGAAAAGTCAAGGGCCTGACAAGAACGATCTCGCCGGCCAGGACATCCTGTCATTAACGTCTCGCCCGCGCCCCTCCGGCAAGTTGTCAGCGACCGGGAAGCAGGCAGCCACGCCCGGCTCTCGTACTGTGGGCTCTTGTCGGTCTCCTCGGAAGGAGCTCAACGCCGTGCCCCGCATACGCGCCTGCAACGTGGGCCTGGCGCCGAGCGCAGCGCGGCGCGTGCCGGAGCATCAGCCGTGGTCGTGCGCACCGGAGTGGACGGGACCGCGTGGCGAGGCAAGCCGCAGAGTCTCTGAGAAATGAGACTCTGTACTACTGCCTCTGCTAAGGCGACCTGCCCCAGGCCCCGATCCCATCCATTCTGGAGTTGACATCCGCAGGTGCTGGTTAGATATTGGCCCACTCAGCTCCCAACAAAAAGCGGAAATCGTGATTCTTGATACGAACGGTTGCCAACAGATTCACGAAGCGGCTCTCCAGATTCTGCGCGAGCTGGGAACTCAGGTGGACGATGCGTCCATCGTGGAATTGTTGCAGCATGCCGGCGCGACGGTAATGGATCAGAAGGTGGTCCATATTCCGGAAGGCTTGGTTGAATGGGCCTTGAAGCGGACGCCGCGCACGCTGCGTATCGCCGACCGCTGCGGGAACCTCTGGGAGCTCGGTCCCGGCAACGGCACGCTGGTACTGACCGGAAACGCGCTTTATATCACGCGCGGACGCCAGCGAGATGAACTCAAATCCGCCGACCTCGCGGAGCTTGCCCGCCTCGTGGACGCTTGCCAGAACATTCACGGGATGGTGGGCACTTCCATCGCGGACTATCCAGCGACCTGCCGGGACTTTGTGGGTTTTCACGTCATGGCGCGGAACACCGGGAAGCATCTGCGCCCCTGCATCTACACACCCAAAGGTGCGAGCCTGGTTGTGGAGATGGCGCAGGTGCTGGCCGGTGGCGTGCCTCTCCGCGAACGGCCCATCGTGAGCACGGGTTTCAGCGTCATCAGCCCGCTGCACTGGACGGAACTGGCGCTGAGCGTTTTCAAGGCGACGGCGGGGCAAGGCATTCCGGTGATGATTAACTCCGAGCCGCTGGGTGGGGTCACGGCACCCGTCACGCTGGCCGGTTGCCTTGCCCTCGGTGACGCCGAGGTGTTAAGCGGCCTGGTGATCAACCAATTGCTTGAGCCGGGCCGGCCGTGTTTCTACAACCTCGGTTTCGCCCACGTCTTTGATATGGCGTCAACGATTGCGTTGACCGCATCTCCCGAAAACGCGCTGCTGCAGGCGGCAGGCGCGGACCTGGCGCGTTTTCACGGTCTCCCCTGCGCCGCCTGGATGTCTAGCGAATCGATGAGCCTGGACGCGCAGGCCGCGTTCGAGAAAATGATGATGGGGCTGGCGCATGCGGCCGCGGGCGTCAACTTCATTTGGGGCGCGGGCAACCTGGAAGGCACGCTCGCGATGTCGCCGGAAGCGTTGGTGGCTGACGATGAAATTGCGGGCTACTTCCTGCGTTTCGTGCGTGGCATTCCGGTGGACAATGAAAACCTGGCCCCGGGTGTCATCAAGGAGACGGGCCTTACAGGGAATTTCCTAACGGCTGAGCACACCCTTCGGCATTATCGCCAAGTCCTCAGTCGCGCCCGAGTGGCCACGCGCAGCCGTCGCGCGGAGTGGGAATCAAAAGGAGCCAAGACCTTCGAGGAGAAAGTGCAGGACCGACTTCACGATATCCTGGCGTCGGGACTCAAGCCCTACCTTGACCCCCACCAGGAGGCCGAACTCAAAAGGATCGAGCAGAAGGATCTCGTGGTGCTGACTCCAAAGTGAAACAATGCACGCCTTGGTTTCGAAACCGACCACGCGAGGACTGCAGCCGCTCGACCCTCTCGGATTCTCAGGGTTCCGCCGGGCGCCGCGGTTTGACGGACTCCCACCTGAAGACTATATTGATTAGATTACCAGCTATGACGGTGCGTCTGGGAGATGGAATGCGGGTGGAAGACGAGATCCCGAAGGTCTATTCGCCGGAAGCCATTGAACCTCGCTGGGCACGCGGGTGGGTTGAGCGCCAGCTCTATCGCCCCAGCGATGACCCCACCCGCCCGACCTTCTGCCTGGTGCTTCCGCCCCCGAACATTACCGGCTCGCTCCACATGGGCCACATGCTGGAGCACACGGAGATCGACATCCTGATGCGCTGGCACCGCATGAAGGGTGAAAACGTGCTCTGGCTGCCCGGCTCCGACCACGCGTCCATCGCCACGCAGATGATTGTCGAGCGCGAACTGGGGCGTGAGGCCTTTCCCGATTTCCCGCCCGGGCCGGAAGCCGAAAGCACCTGGCGACGCGAGGGCCAACGTCTCCGCCGCGCCATGGGCCCTGAGAAATTCGTCGAACGTTGCTGGCGGTGGAAGGAAGCCAGCGGGGGCACGATTCGCCAGCAGATGGAGCGCCTCGGCGCGTCTTGTGATTGGACGCGCGACCGCTTCACGATGGACGCGGCGTACGCGCGTGCGGTCATCGAGGTCTTTGTCCGCCTCTACGAGGAGGGGCTGATCTATCGAGGCAAGTACATCGTCAACTGGTGCCCGCGTTGCGGCACGGCTGTCTCGGACCTGGAAGTGGTCCACGAAGAGCGGTGGGGGAAGCTCTGGTACATTCGTTATCCCTTGGAAGACGGCACTGGCCACATCACGGTGGCGACCACGCGGCCTGAAAGCATGCTGGGCGATACGGCGGTGGCGGTGAATCCGAACGATGACCGCTATCGGGAGGCGGTAGGGCGGAAGCTGGTCCTGCCGCTTCTCCGGCGCGTCATTCCGGTGGTCGCCGATGACTTTGTGGATCCGCAATTCGGTACGGGCGCCGTCAAGGTCACGCCCTCGCACGACGCCAACGACTTTGAGATCGCTCTGCGCCACCATCTGCCCCGCGTCGAGGTTATTGACGAGGAAGCGCGCATGACCGCTGAGGCGGGCCCCTACCAAGGCCTGGACCGCTACGAAGCGCGCGATGCCATCGTGCAAGACCTGCGCGAACAGGGATTGCTCGAAAAGATTGAAGACTACGCGCTGAGTGTGGGCACCTGCCAACGCTGCAAGACGGTCATCGAGCCGCGCCTCTCGGCGCAATGGTTCATGAAGATGCCGCCACTGGCCGAGCCCGCCATCCGCGTGGTCGAAGAGGGTCGCATCCGCATTGTTCCGGAGAACTATCGCAAGATTTATCTCGACTGGATGAACCACATCCACGACTGGTGCATCTCACGCCAGCTCTGGTGGGGGCACCGCATTCCCGCTTGGTACTGCGACGCCTGCGGTGTGGTCGTCGTCGCCCGCGAGACGCCTTCGGCTTGCCCCAAATGTCAGGGCCAACGCCTGCGCGGGGAGACCGACGTGCTCGACACCTGGTTCAGCGCCGCCCTGTGGCCATTCACGACGCTGGGATGGCCGGAGGAGACGGACGATTTGAAGCGCTTCTACCCCAACGACCTCATGATCATGGGTTTTGACATCCTGTTTTTTTGGGGGGCGCGCATGATCATGATGGGCCTGAAGTTCATGAACGATGTGCCCTTCCGCGAGCTCTACATTCACGCCCTGGTGCGCGATGCGGAAAAGCAGAAGATGTCGAAGACCAAGGGCAACGTCATCGATCCGCTGGATGTGACGGAGCGCTTCGGCACTGACGCCGTGCGCTTTGCCCTCGCCATCAGCGCCGCGCCCGGCACCGACATTGCCTTCAGCGATGAGAAGGTCGAATCCTATCGTGCCTTCGCCAACAAGATTTGGAACGCGGGCCGGTTCATCCTGATGAATCTCCGGAAGCTTCCGGAGACCCACTGGGCGAGTCTGGCGGGAGCGCTGGTGCCGATTCCGGGCGTCGGCTTCGAGCCGGTGAGCGGCCTCCCGCACCTCCAGCTTGCCGATCGGTGGATTTTCTCACGGTTGGCTGCGGTGACCAGCGAAATCAACGAGGCGCTGGCAAGTTACCGCTTCCACGAGGCGGCTTTTACCATCTACCACTTCTTCTGGCACGAGTTCTGTGACTGGTATCTGGAGTGGGTAAAACCGGAAATCACCGCGCCCCCTAAGGACGAAAAGCTACCGCCGGTTTGGATCAATCTCACGCGAACCTTCGAGGCCACCCTGCACTTGCTCCATCCGTTCGTGCCTTTCATCACCGAAGAGCTATGGTCGAGGCTTCCCCGTGCCGGAAAGGAAGCTTCGATTTCGCTTGCTCCTTTCAGCCTGGTAGGGGGGCGTGTCGCCGACCCGATTTCCGAGAAGCAATTTCAGAGGGTGCAGGAATTGATCGTCACCGCGCGGAACGCCAAAGCCGAGCTGGGTCTGCAGGCGCAAAAGCCGGGCGCCCAGGTGGCGAGCGATGACCATCACTTGCTCGAGCTCTTTCGTGCCCATCAGGAGACGATCCGGCGCCTGGCGGCACTGCAGGTGCTGCACTTCACCCACGGACGACTCCAGGCCGGGGTGAGTGGCGTTCGCGCCCTGCCCCATTTCGATGTGCGTGTATTCCATGCGGCTGAGATTGACCGCGGGGCGGAGCGCGCCCGTTTGCTGAAAGAAAAGGAGAAGTTGGAAAAAGCGCGGGCACAGGCGGAGAAGCAACTGGAGAACCAGGAGTTCATTCGCCACGCGCCGCAGCATGTCGTTCGCAACGCTGAGAAACGCCGCACCGAATTGGCCGCCCAACTCCAAAGAGTCCTCGATTCCCTCGAAAGGCTGGGATGAGCCATGCCGCCCCCTTCGAGCTCCACCCGAACACCTGAGCGGTTTGCCGCCTTCGGCCTTTCCGATCAAGAGCTTCGGGCGCTCGCCGAGCGGGCGCTCGCGGAGGATGTGGGGAGTGGCGATGTCACCACCCGGCTGACCGTCCCCCCGGATACGATGGCGCGCGGCGAGTTGATCGCCAAGCAGGAGCTGGTAGTGGCGGGACTTCCGGTTGCGATGGAAGTTTTCAAAGTACTGGATCCTTTGGTCGAGTTTGAATCGTTCGTGGATGAGGGTGCGCTCGCCCATGCGCGGACTGTCCTGGCGCGCGCCACGGGAAAAGCTGCCACCTTGCTGGCCGGTGAGCGCGTCGCCCTGAACTTTCTTCAGCACTTATGCGGCGTCGCAACGCTCACATGGCACCTCAAATCCAAGCTCGCAGGCCTCCCGACGGAACTGCTCGACACGCGCAAGACGACGCCGGGGTTACGCCCCCTTGAAAAATACGCGGTCCGCCTGGGCGGCGGACGCAACCACCGCATGCGGCTGGACGACGGGATCCTTATCAAGAACAATCATCTCAAGCTGGCGGGCGGAATTCGCGCGGCCGTGGAGAAGGCGCGAGCCGAGCGGCCTGCCGTGGCGCCCGCGTTGCCAATCGAAGTCGAGGTGAGGTCCATTCGCGAAGTGGATGAGGCTATCTCCTCCGGGGCGGAGGCCTTGTTGCTTGACAACCTGACGCCGGCTGAAGTGCGCGAGTGCGTGGCGCGGGCTGCGGGCCGCGTGCGCCTGGAAGTCTCCGGGAGCGTCAACGCGGAAAACATCCGGGCCTACGCCGAAACGGGTGTAGACTGCATCTCCGTCGGCGCGCTCACCCACTCGGCCCCAGCCGCTGACATTCACTTCCTGATCGAGCCGGTGTAGCGCCGGGCTCAAGCCCGGCATGGAAGTGCTCGCCTGACGGGGGCGCTACCAAACCCCATGACCACTGGAAGCACGGACCGCAAGATCGACAAGCTGATTCACTTGATGGTCATGAACGCCACCGTGGTCGTGCCCGGGCCGAAGATCGCCTCCGAGATTGGGGTCACGCGGGCTACTGTTTGGCACTATATTGAAAAACTTCGGGCGCTGGGGGTCGAGATTAAGGGACACCCCTCCCGGGGCTACCAACTCCAGAGACTGCCAGACATCCTGGCGCCCAGCCTCATCAAGCCGGAGCTGGAGGGCAACCCGATCGGTCAAAGAATCTTCCACTATTTCAAGACCGACTCGACGAACAGCGTGGCCCTGGCCCTCGCGACGCGGGGGGCGGAGCATGGCACCGTGGTCGTGGCAGAAGAGCAGACCGCCGGGCGCGGCCGTCTGGGCCGCACCTGGTATTCCGAGAAAAAGAATGGCATATACGTTTCGGTAATTCTGCGGCCGCCACTGGTGCCGTCGGCGGCGCCCCTCCTGACGCTCCTGGCAGGCCTCGCCGCGCATCAGGCGATCCAGGCCTCCACAGGGCTTGCAGCCGATATCCGCTGGCCGAACGATGTGCTCGTGAACAGCAAGAAAGTATGCGGCATCCTCACCGAGATGAACGCGGAACTCGATCGCCTTCATGCCGTGGTGGTAGGCATCGGAATCAACGTGAATCACCGGGAAATGCCGAAAGAGCTCGAGGCCACGGCGACTTCGCTTCGCCTTGTATTGGGCAGGCCCGTCTCCCGCGCGCAGCTGCTGGTCACCTTGCTGAAGGAACTGGAGAAGCACTATCAGCTTCTCCTGCGGGAAGGGGGCCGTGCCATCGTCGAACGTTGGGCCAGAGCGTCCACTTTCGCCGAAGGCAAGCGGGTGCGCGTCCTCACCGGCACGGGAGAATACCAGGCTGTCACCGCAGGCCTCGATCCCACCGGCGCGCTGCACGTCCGCCGGAAAGATGGGAGCGAAGAGCTCTTGGTGGCAGGCGAGATTGTGGAAGTAAAATGAAAAGGAGCTTTTCGCACTCAGCCGTCAGCCCTCAGCAAGGACAGTCCGGCTGACGGCTGAAAGCTCATGGCTGACGGCTGATTTATGCTCTTCGCCATCGATGTGGGCAACACGAACACGGTCTTGGGCGTTTTCGACGGGAAAGCCCTTAAAGCCCAGTGGCGTCTTTCCACCAATCGCCGGCAAACCGCCGACGAGTACGGCATCCTCATTCGTAATCTCTTTGCGTTGGAGGGCATCCGGCCCGAGCAAATCGCGGGGTTGATGATCGCGAGTGTCGTGCCGCCGCTTAACTTCGTGCTCGAGGAGATGGCGAGAAAATACTTCCGCGCGAAGGCGGTATTTCTCGGCCCCGGCACGCGCACCGGCATGGCCATCCACTACGACAATCCCCAGGAAGTCGGCGCCGACCGCATCGCCGACAGCGTCGCGGCTTTCGAGAAATACGGTGGCCCGTGCATTGTCGTGGATTTCGGCACGGCCATCACCTTCGACGCGATTTCCGAGAGGGGCGAGTACCTGGGGGGTGTGATCGCGCCGGGAATCGGCATCTCGGCGGAGGCGCTCTTTCAGCAGGCGGCGCGCCTTCCTCGCGTCGAGATCCGTGAGCCGTCGCGGGTGATCGGGACCAACACCGTCAGCAGCATGCAGTCTGGGCTTTTCTATGGCGCGGTGGGCATGGTGGATGGCATTCTGGACCGCCTGTATGCGACCTTGGGGCCCAAGACCCGAGTCGTTGCGACCGGCGGGGAAGCGCCGTTGCTTGCCGGCGCTTCGAAATACCGCCCTCCCGTCGACCCCGCCCTGACGCTCGAAGGCCTGCGCATCATCTACGAGCGAAACCTCGCACCCGCGAGGCACAAGTAGGTCCCTGCGCCGTGGAGAACTACTTCAACTACTTCACCGAAATCGAGGAATGCTATCGGCGCTGCCGCAACACCCCGACGCTGCTGAGTCCGCTCGACTGGGCGCTCATCGAGGCGTGGAAGGAAGCGGGCATTCCGCTCGAAGCTGTGCTGGCGGGAATCGAGCGGTCCTTCGCAAAATTCCAGAAGCGTCCCGGCCGCTTGCAGAAAATCAACAGCCTCGCCTACTGCACTCAGCAGGTGCTGCTTGTGGCGCAAGAGATGAAAGATGCCGCTCCCAGCGTCGCCCCGGGTCCCGCGCCGGGCGGCTCCCGCGAGCCAGGCCCGCCATTCACCCCGCAGGAAATTCAGGACTATCTCCATCGGAATGCGGAAGCCCTTGACCAGGCGGCACGCACCGCAAGGGCAAACGGCGAGACGGTTCTAGCCGACGATCTGACCGCGGTCGCCGCGGCCACCAGGGAAGCTGCCCGCCAGCACGCCGCCGGCTCCGCACCGAACCTGCAGGAACTCGAACTCGTGCTCTCTTCGCTCGAGGAAAAAGTCAGCGCGGGCCTCCTGCGGGCGGCGGATGTCGAGTTGCTGGCCAAGCTGCGCGGGGAGGTCGCCCGCGGCCTGGGACCGTCGCGTCACAAGATGACTGCCCTGCAGATAGAATCGCTGGAACGGCAGTTCTTGAAAAAGCGCTTGTTCGAGCATTATCGCGTTCCGCGATTGAGTCTGTTCTATCTCTGAGATGGGAGACTTGAAGGGTCCCGCATCGGGAATCTGCCATCCGGAATTTGAAATCTTGAATCTGAGACTAGAGAGCTCGCGTTCCCGTGGCTTTCGAAGTCATTCCGCAGAAGATGGTTTACGGCGGCGATGCTCTCGGGCATCATGCGGGGCGTCCGGTCTTCGTTCCACGCGTTCTTCCCGGCGAGCGGGTCGAGGTCGAGGAAGTCCGAACTGCCAAAAGCGTCGTGCATGCTCGTCCGCTCCGCATTCTCGCGCCCTCCCCAGAGCGCATCGGGCCGCGCTGCCCTTACTTCGGCCGCTGCGGGGGATGCCACTATCAGCATCTTGCCGCAGAGCGCCAGGCGGAAGTGAAGAGGGAGATCCTTCATGAAACGCTGCGGCGGATCGGGAAGATTGCATGGGAGCATCCGATCCCGACTCACGCCGCGCATCCCTGGGGCTACCGCAATCAGGCGCAGCTCAAAATCGCTCGGCGCCCCGACGGGTGTTTGGAAGTAGGCTTCTATGAGGCGGAATCCCACCGCGTATTTCCGGTGGATCACTGTCTGCTTCTTTCGCCGCGGCTTAATCAGGTCCTGGGTGAACTCCGCAACACGCGATGGGCCGGACCTCTGGCAGCTTGCCGCGAAATCGAGCTGTTGAGTGACGACCGTGACGAACAAGTGGCCGTGATACTGCACGGGGATTTCACCGGTGGCGAAACCGCGTCACTGGCGGAAGCAATCCTCGCCACGATCCCCGGGGTAATCGGTGCGGCCGTCGAGACGGGCGGCGGATTGCGGGTATTCGGTGCGCCCCACCTCACCTATACGGTGGGCGAGTTTCAATACCGCGTGAGTCCCGGGTCATTCTTCCAGGTCTCGCAGTACCTGCTGCCGGATATTGTCACCGCGGTGGTGAGTGTTGAACGCGGCGCATTGGCCCTTGACCTGTTTGCGGGCGTGGGGCTGTTCACGCTGCCGCTCGCACAACGATTCGAGCAGGTGATCGGCGTGGAGGCGGCGGCGAGCGCGGCGGCCGACCTGGCGGCGAACGCCCGGGCCCACGCGCTTTTGAATATTCGTTCCATCCAAGCGACGGCGCAGGACTTCCTGCGCCGCTTCGCACAAACAGGGGTGGATCTGACTGTTTTGGACCCGCCGCGGGCGGGTGCGGGAGCCTCTGTGCTGAAGCTCCTCGCCGACCTCGCGCCAAAGCGGATCCATTACGTGTCCTGCAGTCCGCCGACGCTGGCGCGTGATCTGAGATTCCTCGTGGCGCACGGCTACGAAATCAACTCAGTTGAATTGTTCGATTTTTTCCCGCACACTTACCACGTCGAATCCCTCGTGCGCCTCATCCGTCGAGCGGCCTGATGTCGGCTTGCTCGTTCAGCCAACGGGCTATTTCTCGATTCTCGGTGGGGCGGAGGTGTCCCGGCAAAGGTGAAAGGCGACCTATTGCACAGCCCGTTACTTCTGCTGGCAACGGCTTTTGCCACGGGAATTCTCCTGGCGCGCCCGGGCCACGCCGGGATCATCAGCCTGCCCTGGCTGATGGGCCTGGCGTGTCTGTCTCTCCTCGTCGGCCTGCTCGTGGTGCGCGCCTCGTGGGAGCGTCCTGCCACGCTGTTGCTGCTCGTAGGCTTTGGAGCGGCGGGGGCCGCGGCGAATCAGTTGTTCGCACAGCGCTTTCCGCCGGGCCATGTCCGTCACGTAGCCGGCCGGGGCGCGGACTTATCCGATCCCGTGCGTCTTGAGGGTCATTTGGTGTCCAGCCCGGTCCGAGCCGCGAATGGCCTTCAATTCGATTTGGAAGTGAATCGAGTGGAAAGTCGCGGCGTCGCGCACCCTGCCGTGGGGACGGTGCGGTTGCGGTTGCTCGGCGGGGAGGATCCGGAGGGCTTGGCGCGCTGGGATTCCTTGCGGCTGGAGTTCGGCGATGCCATCCGCGTGCTCGCCCGGCTGCGCAAGCCACGAATCTATCAGAATCCGGGCAGCTTCGATTTCCAGCGCTGGCTGGAGTCGGTGGAGGATATTCCCTACGTTGGGACGATCAAAAGCCCGCACTTGATTGAACCGCTCAGCGAGGGCAGAGCGCTAAACGTTGCGAAGTCAATTCACGTGATTCGCAGAAAGCTGCTGGAGGGCATCGACCGGCTCTATCCGCCCTGGGCAGCCGAAGGGCGGCAGGGCGCCGTCGTGAAAGCAGTTCTGTTGGGAGACCGCTCCGCGCTTTCCTCCCAGACAGTGGAAAATTTTCGCCGGACCGGCCTCTATCACCAGCTCGTTGTTTCGGGAATGCAACTCGGGCTGCTGGCGTTTCTTGTCGGGTCGTTTTTGCGCCTGTTCCGATTGCGCGAGGAACGGCAGATCGTCTTGTTGCTCGTCGCCATGATCGCGTACGCGTTGCTGCTTGAGCAGCGGGCGCCCACGTTGCGGGCAACTCTGGTGATCTTTCTCTATCTGGGAGGGAGGTTCCTCTACCGCCCACGCTCCATGCTCAACGCGATTGGAGGGAGCGCCTTGGTGCTGCTCCTGGCGCGGCCGTTCTGGCTTTTCGAGTCTGGATTCCAATTGTCTTTCGCCGCGGCCCTCCTCATCGCGGGCCTCGCCGTGCCCATCCTGGAACGGACCACCGAACCCTATCGTCGTGCGTTGCGCGGCCTCGGCAACGTGAATCTCGACGCGAATCTCGACCCCCGCCTCGCGCAGTTTCGTCTGGATCTGCGGCGCCTGGTGGGCCCCGACGGGCTCCCGTATTTCCATCGTTATCCGAAAGTCTCCTCGCTGCTGGTCAAAGCCCCGCTGCAAGGAGTCCTGTGGGCGATCAACGTGCTGTTGTTTTCGGCCATCCTTCAGGTGGGGTTGCTGCTGCCGATGGCGGAGACGTTTCATCGCGTGACGCTGGCGGGCATTGTGCTCAACGCGCTGGCCACGCCGCTGATGACGGTTCTCCTCGGCTTGGCCGCGCCTACCGTCGTGCTGGGGGCGATTGCGCCGTCCCTGGCGGTGATCCCGGCGAAAGCGCTCTCATGGGTCACCGCCGCCTTTGTGGCCATTGCAGAATTCCACCGATTCCCTTCCTGGGTCACCTACCGCGTGCCGGACCCACCCCTTTGGGTCTCGTTGGGATTCGCCCTCGCGATTGTTCTTATGGGTGGGGCGCTCGGGAAGTCACGCCGGATGTTCGGTTGTTCGCTGGCCGGTGCAGGCATTTTTGCCCTGCTGATCTCCTTCCATCCATTTTCACCGCGGCTTCCTCGCGGCGCGCTGGAGGTCACAGCGCTGGATTGTGGCGGCAGCGAGGCCATCTTCGTGGTGCTTCCCGATCGCACGACCATGCTCGTCGATGCCTGCGGGAGCGACATGGGCAGTGCCAGTGAAGGAGCCTACAGCGGCGGGGGATGGGACCCCGGCGAGCATATCGTCTCCCCTTATCTATGGGCGCGCGGGGTCGCCAAGATCGACCGCGTCATCTTGAGCCATGCGCATCAGGACCACCTGGGCGGCTTGACGGCGATCTTCCGCAACTTCCGTGTTGGCGAGTTTTGGCACGGCCTCAATCCGCTTACACCCGCCTATCGCGGCCTCCTCCAGGAAGTGGATC
>Ga0073934_10004706_pt1 | contig 22173 bp, 18 predicted proteins | sample LarsenN4metaG_FD_76834 | JGI IMG/M metagenome (GOLD analysis project Ga0073934, IMG submission 76834) | Hot spring sediment bacterial and archeal communities from British Columbia, Canada, to study Microbial Dark Matter (Phase II) - Larsen... ...
AGCCGGTCTCGATCCCGCTGGGTCATCGTTAGAACTCCTTGCTGTTCCAACTCCCCAGCCTGATCCTGTCAACCGGACATTTCTACTTGGCACTAATAGGACATTCTCACTTGGCAGCGACACTGTCGGCCTTTTACCTTGACAGATCGGCCTTTATCACCGACACTTGGTGTGGGAGAGCAATCTTGCTCGCCCGCGGGTCCCCTGAACTAAGTCAGTCGGCCTTCTCCCCTCCCCCTTAGATGATGCCTGCAACCGAGGAGGTTGCCCTATGTCTAATCCCCAAACTAAAGCATCTGGAACCCGATTTACACAGACCTTCGCATTCCTTGCCATGGCCCTGATCTTCTCACCGGCACTGTTCATCCTGTCCGGCAGGTATGAACCTGCCACCATTCTGACTGCGGTGGCCGGCAGCGCCATCTGTCTGCTCCTGGCACGAGTGAGTTGGACCAAACACTCACGGCTGACGGTTCCGACCATCGAAACAGCGCCCGTACCGAGGACGAAATGATCGCACTTGACGGTTCATGCTGGGTAGGCAGACGGACTAAGTCCCTTATGGCCAGTGACATAATCACCGGGTTCCAGCCGTCAGGCGGCAGTTTGAGCCGCCGCGAGTTTGGAAGCGCCTCGGAGGACTTTTATGTCACTGACCAGAAGCGACTTTTCCCTGCGCTGGGGCGGGCCTGGAGAGACGAAGGATGCATAAAGCAAGATGAATCACGCAGATAAGCGCGACTCAGTGGTAAGCGATGAGCTGTGGCGTTTCTGGGCTGCCAAAGGCAGGCAGAAACAAAGAGCCAACGCTCGCAAGGCAACCGCCGTTGCCGCAATCGCGCTGGTTGTGCTCATCCTCGGCGCCGAACTGATCGTACTTGCGGTGAAGTAGCTATGCTCAATCGCTCAAGACCCGCAGGCCCGCACTTCTTCCCACAGGCCTGTACCGCGAAGGACTGTCCATCAAATCCCAACTCTTCAAAGGAATTCATCACTGCATGACTAACATATTTGTCGGTAATCTCAGTTTCAAAACCACGCAAGAAGAACTACAGGCAGCCTTCGCCGATTACGGCAGCGTCGAGCGCGTCAGTATCGTCACAGACCGGGACAGCGGGCAACCCCGCGGGTTTGCCTTTGTCGAAATGACGGATCGCAGCGCTGCCGAGACCGCCATCGCGCGATTGAACGGCGCGGACCTGAACGGGCGCGCTATGAACGTCAACGAAGCCCGGCCACGGGGAGAGGGCGGGCCCTCTGCAGGCAACCGGAACTCCGGAGGCCGCGGCCGCAACAACCGTTCGTATTAGGTCGCCGTCCGGTTGCGTGGAACGGCTTGTTGATCGGAGCCGCAACGCGAGCTTACACACGCGGGATGCTCAAGTTGCCCATGAATGCAATACGAGCAGTAGCGTTGCCAGCAGGAATGGGATCGCAAACGGCAGCGCTTTCGCTTTGCTCCTCCGAAGCATTAAAACCACCGCATAAATCCCGCTGAACACGGCGGAAAACGCGAACAAGAAGATCGCGCCGTTGAACCCGGCAAGCGCCCCGCCCGCGCCAAGCAGTTTCACATCCCCCGCACCGCGCCAACGCAACAGATAGAACGGCGCACTCAGCAGAACCGCGATGCAAAGTCCCTGCGCGCCGGACCATCCGTTGAGGATAAGTCCGCTGAGCGCTGCGGCGAGGCAGAGCCAGTTCGGAATCCTTCGCGCGCGCCAGTCAAAGACAGCGGCCGCTCCCGCCAACAGCAGCAGGAGCGCCGAACGGGCCAGGATCACCGGAGCATCGGGCATGCGAACTACAATTAACGCATGAGCGAAGTGACCAGGAGAGAATTCACCGGCGCGGCAGCGGCGGCGGTAGCGGCAGTTCCGGCATGGACCGCGCGCAGCTACGGACAGGTGACGGGGAGCAACGAGAGGTTGCGCATCGGCGTAATCGGATGCGGCGGCATGGCCGGCGGCCACATGCGCACGCTGGTCAAGAACAAAGAAGCCGACAATGCCGAGATTATCGCCGTCTGCGATATCTACGACAAGCGCGCCGAACAAGCCGCAAAGCTGACCGGCGGCAAGCAGATCAAGGACTATCGAACGCTCCTCGAGATGAAGGAGATCGATTACGTCCTGATCGCGACGCCGGAGCACTGGCACGCGCAGATGATCCTGGATGCTCTCGATGCCGGCAAGCACGTCTACACCGAAAAACCGATGACCAAGACGATCGAGGAATCGAAAAAGGTCCTGGCCAAATGGAAGACGGCGGGCCGCAAGATGCAGGTGGGTGTGCAGGGGATGTCGGACAACTCCTATGAAGCGGCATGGGAGCAGGTGAAGAACGGCGTGCTTGGGAAAGTGGTCCTGGCGCAGATTGACTATTCACGTAACCACGCCACAGACTACTGGGATTACGAACTCGACGCCGACGCCAAACCGGGCGTAAACCTGGATTGGAAAGCCTGGCTGGGACCCGCGCCGAAACGCGACTGGGACCCATACCGTTACTTCCGCTGGCGCCATTACTGGGATTATTCGGGCGGTATCGCTTCGGATCTCTTCATTCATCGCGCGACGCGGCTGATCAAGGCCTTGAACCTCAAGTTCCCCGAGCGCGTCGTAGCTACCGGCGGCAAATATCAATTCACGGACAGCCGTGCCGAGGTGCCGGAAACGTTCAACGCGCTGGCGGATTACCCCGGCGGCCCCACCATGCAACTGGTTTCGAGCATGGCCAACGATACGCCCGTGGAACACACGCTGCGCGGGCACAAGGCAACTTTGACTTTCACCCGGACCGGATTCCGGATCACGCCACAGCGGCTGTTTGCAAACGAAGTGAAGGAGTTCACCTACACCAAAACCGGCGCGGAATCGATCGACTTGCATCACCGCAATCTGCAAAATGCGATTCGCAGGAACGAAGCGTTGAAGTGCGATCCGATGCTGGGGTATTACGCCGTCGTCGTGTGCTCGATGACGGTGGAGAGTTTCCGCAAGCGGCGTTACCTCGCTTTCGACGCCGTGCGTGAGAAAGTAGTCAAGGCATAAGGGATGCGCGCGCTTGCCCTGCTGGTGCTTTGCATGTCCACTTCCATAGCGCAGCCGGCCGCGCCGCCTCGTTTCGACTGGCTGCTGAAGGGCGGGCGCGTGATCGACCCGCGCAACAATCGCGATGGCAACTTCGATATCGGGATCCGGGGTGCCGTTATCGCCGCGGTTGAGCCCTCGATTCCGGAGTCGGCAGCGGCGCGCGTGCTTCCAGTTACCGGGCTGATCGTCACGCCGGGGCTCGTCGATATGCACGTACATGTGTTTTCGACCACAGGCCTGGCGGATGCCTGGGCGGGCGACAAAAGCGTCCGCCCCGACGACTTGGGGTTTCGCACCGGCGTAACAACGATGGCCGATGCCGGCAGCGCCGGCTGGCGCAATTTTGAAACGTTCCGCCACACCGTAATCGACCGCGCCAAAACGCGGGTGTTTGCGTTCATCAATATCGCCGGCCTGGGAATGACCACGAACTTCGCCGAGCAGCATCCCGAAGACATGCTGCCGCAGAAAGTAGCCGCACTGGCGAAGAAGCACGCCGATGTAGTGGTGGGTGTGAAGACGGCTCATTTCGAGAGTCCGCAGTGGACCGCGGTGGAACGGGCGGTGGAGGCGGGGAAACTCAGCGGCAAGCCGGTGATGGTGGACTTCGGCTACTTCTTGCCGGAGCGGCCATTCTGGCAACTCGTGACGGAAAAGCTACGCCCTGGAGATATCGCCACCCACGCTTTCCGGGCTCCCGTGCCGTGGGTGGATGAACAGGGCAGGTTGTATGGCTATCTCTCGCGTGCGCGCGAACGCGGCGTGAAGTTTGATGTCGGGCACGGCGGCGGCAGTTTCGCGTTCCGCAATGCGGTTCCCGCCATCGCGCAAGGATTCTATCCGGACGCGATTTCGACCGACCTGCATGTGGACAGCATGCTCGGCACGATGATCGACATGCAAACCGTAATGTCGAAGTTTCTGGCGATGGGGATGCCGCTGGAGCAGGTGATCCGCCGCTCGACGTGGATGCCGGCACAGTTGCTCGGCAAGGACGGCTTTGGACACCTGACCGTAGGTGCGCCGGCGGACATCGCCGCGTTCCGCTTGTTGGACGGTGATTTTGCTTATGCCGATACAGACCAGGGCCAGATCAAGGGACGGCAGCGGCTGTTCTGTGAGTTGACGCTGCGCGATGGCGCCCTCGTTTGGGACTGGAACGCGCGCGCGTCAAAAGATTACAGGCAGCTACCGAAGGATTATGGGCTCAGGCCCAAAGAAGTGATTGTCCGTCCGCCGCCGCGTTAGAAAGCAGCCGCAGACCAGGCTAAAGCCTCGCGGACGGAAGGTCCGCCCCCCAAGTCAACCGCTCCACGATGCAGGGTGCGATTGATCCCGCGCAGCGGAAAGGCTGCCCTAGAACCGAAGCTATAGATACAGATAGAAGTTCTGCTGGGAGCGCCGGAACACGCTGAATCCGAACATCAGCGAAACGCCGGCATAGATCAATGCAAGAACAATTTGTTCCGCGGGCGGAACCACACCTCGCACAATTGGATCCTGGAACATGCGCAAGAACGGCAGTAGCGGATTCAACGCCAGGATGCGCTGCATTTCCGGAGTCAGTTGATCGAACTTCCACAGTATGGGCGAGATGAAAAAGAGCAGGAAACTCACCGTCTGCCACACAAACTGGAAATCGCGGAAGAAGACGTTCAAGGTCGCCGCCAGGTAAGCCAGCCCGATCGTAAACGTCAGGAGCAGCAGGAACGAAAAGGGCAGAACCGCCAGCGCCGGAGTAAATGGCGCTCCCGTGACGAGCATCAGAACCAACGTGAACGCAAACCCCGCGGCCAGGTCGGGCAGACAGAGCATCACCGCGGAACTGGGAAAAATCGTCTTGGGCACGAACACGCGCGTCACATACGCCGGAAATCCCGTGATCGATGTGGTGGCGAAAGTCACCGCATTTTGAAAGAAATAGAAGGGCATGTAGCCGGCAAAGAAATAGATACCAAAGGTGCGCATATCCGCTTTGTTGATCGCGGAAAACACGAATCCAAGCACCAGAAAAAAGAGCGCCGGAGTAAGAAGCGTCCACAGAAAGCCGAGCACCGATCCACGATAGCGGCTCGTAATTTGCTGAAGCGTGAACTGCTTCAGAAACTCGCTGTAGTTCTTGATCTCTACTATGTCGGAAAGCATCGGGTGAAATACAGGCTGGGTTGCGCGCGCCGCCAGGCTGACGGAACGTGACTCTACGAGGATAACATACGGACACCCCACGGCCTTGGCGCGCTATGCTGACGAATAATGCTGGAATTTGTGGCGGCTTTGCCGCTGGTCATCCAGATTGCGTGCGGGGTGCTGGTGGTGATGTTCGCGTCCTTCATGGTCAACATGTTGCGCGAGTGCTCCGCCACAATACGTCAATGCGAAGAGTTCCGGGCGCTGTTGGCCGAACTACCGCCCCAAGCCAGCGCGGATCGCGGCGCCGGGATGCCGCTGGCCGCGCTCGAGCAGATGCGCTCGCGGGCGGCGGGCTGGAAAACGGCAAAAGAATGGTGGGGAGCGCTCGAATCGGCGCTGGAACCATATGCTCCGCCGGCGCGGCCGGAAGGGTGGTTCCTCACGCGGCCGATCAGTGAAGTGCTCCAGCCCTCTAACGTGGTGGAAAGGGGCTATCACGCCTCGTTCCATCAGGCTGTGCCTTCGCTGCTGACCGGGTTTGGCCTGATGGCCACGTTTATCGCCATCCTTGTAGCCTTGCAAGGTGTAACCGTGGAAGTGCGAGCCGGCGCTGAAATGGTGCAAGGGATTGGCACGCTGATTAACGGTCTGGCGGCCAAGTTTGTGTCATCCATACTCGCGCTGGCGCTCAGCCTGCTGTTCATCCTGACCGAGAAGAAGTGGTGCGAGCGGCGCTTGGATGTGGCCTACAGCCGCTTGATCAGCCAGGCCGAGACTGTTCTGCCGATGCTGCATCCGACACGCGTGCTGCTGGATCTGCAGCGCGAATCGGCGAGGCGGAACGCCCTGCTCGAAGGGTTTTACGCAAATCTTGTCGAGCGCAGCGTCGCGGCCGTCAAGACGGAACTCGCTCCGTCGTTCGCTGAGGGCGTTGCACGTCAAGTCAGCAACCGGATGAGCACTGACATAACCGAATCCGTGGCGGAGTCTGTAGCAGAACGGGTGGCGCAGAGAGTCGGCAGCGAATTGCGCGCACAGAATGGCCATGCCGCGGAGGCGGCCGTGCCCGTCGCCTGGGCCGCGGAACCTCCTGTTTTCACTGATTCGATGGAGCCCGTGATTCCCGGTCCGGGTGCGGAACTCGAACAGCCAGGCGACGCCGTGGCGCCTGGGGAACCAACGGCTGAGGAACAAGTTCCTTGAGGCGGGCACAACGCAGCGACCCGTTCTCGGCGGCCATGACCGACCTCATGACCTCGCTGATGGTCATTTTCGTGTTGCTGCTGGTGACCAAGCTGAATAATCAGGCCAGCGAGCGGGCCGCCATTGCCGACGAACTGGAACGCCGGCTCAAGGCGCACATGCTACCTTTCGATCAGGATCGTAACGTCGGACGCGACCGGAACGACAAGAATACTCTGGTCATCGTCATACCGGATTCCTTGATCAGTTTTGCGCCGCAGGATTTTCGTCTCCGCCCGGAGGGAGAACGCTACCTTACCGAGCACATTCCCGCCTGGGCGGGCATATTGTGCGCCGAGGACATCCGGCGTAATATCGATACCGTAGTAGTGGAAGGCCACTCAGACCGGACACAGTGGCAAGGTAGTACATTTGAAGAGAGCAAGGAAAAGAACCTTGCCTTGAGCCAGCAAAGGTCCATGGCTGTGGTTAGCAGCAGTATTCGCCTGCTGCAGCCGCAAGGAGCGCTGCGCGATTGCTTTCTGGAGAAGTTGTCGGCCACCGGGCGAGGCGAAGAAGAACCGCTCGACCCGGACGTGATCGACAGCCCGAAGAATCGCCGCGTAGTGTTCCGCATCCGCCTGCGAGGCAGTATTCCGGCAGAAGCGGTGGAGAAACTAAGGCGTAAGATCGGAGATTAAAACGTATGGGCGACTGGCAGGCGCCAGATCGCCGGTGTTCGATCACACCGGAGGGTCTGCGTATCAAGCTTGATTCCGCCCCGCCCGTGAGTGTGCGCATCCAGCTCGACCGCCTGATCGAGAAGGGCTGGATATTGGAGGACCGGGGTGTCGCTCTCCTCCCGCACAGGCGCGTAGCGGAGGTGCGCTCCAGCGGTTACACGCTGCTGGACTGGTATGCGGCGCCGTGTCCGCTGGTCGCTTCCGTACGCGTCGATCCGCAATCGACGCGCGGATTCCGTCTGCTTTGGGAATACCCCGGCGCAGCGGGACGAATCCTCGTGGAACGGCGCGGGTATTTCGTGCGGCGCCACGCCAGGCAGGAATTCTACCTGCTGGACGATGCCGCCTGGGCTTTCCTCGAGTGGGCTGACGCCCCCGGGGCTAACCTCGCCGACATCACGGAACGCGCATGCATGCAGTATCTGGCGCGCGCAGCCGCCTTCGAGCTTGACCCCGAATTGATGGAAGAAGAAGTAGTTTTTCCGTCTTCAGAGAACACCACTCCGCCAGAGTATGTAGCCAGTTCGCGCAACCTCGGCGAGGTGAGGCGGGAAGCTCTGCTGAGGCGCGGCCGTCGCTGGGTGCGAGTCCTTTTTGACGACGAATGCTGGCGCACGGTCCGGCACTGGGACCCTTTGCGCACGGGACAGAGCGGACCCGCGTTCCCGCCCCTGCCCCATGCCGGTCCCGGCGCATCCGGCTTACGCGAAGCAGTATGGAACGGGAAGCCTTGCCGGCTGCCTGCCCCGCCTCCGCCTCCGCTCTACGACTTTGAAGTGGACTCACACACCCTGGAAGGGTCCGATGCGTTGCATCTATCCATACGCAGGTTGGATTCGGTGGTCGCATTGCTCATGTCGCGCCGGGGCTATCTGAGCGGACTGCTTCCGGCCCGATTCCTCGGGCGGCCTCATGTGCTGGCGGCACGGGGAGGCGAACTCACCGTGATCGCAATTTTCAATCATGGCGGTGAACCCTGGCGAGATGAGGTATTTCGTCTGGGGCAGTTCTACTTCCGGCGCTTCCAGCGCTGGCCGAATCTCAGCGTCGTGCTGCGGCACACCCCGGGGCTGGAAATCTATCACCGCGCCAATGCTTTGCGAATCGAAATTACCGACGCCGCCGCAATCGCCGATGAAATAGACAACCACGAGTTCACCGTGGCGGAACTCAGCCGTGTCGAAGCAGAGCGGCCTTGGGCTCCCGGCATCACTCTGGATCGAATCGAGGCTGCTCTGAATGGAGATGTCTCCCGGCGTCCACCCGCACGCGCTTCCGCCGCCGGCGGCGAACTGCACTCCAAAGCGAGCTCCTAGAGCGCGCGAGCGGTTCTTCAACCACGCCGCTAGCGTGCTCTGGCAACCGCCTGTATCGAGTAGACCGCCTGCACTGTACGGACGATCATGCCACCGCCGGAAATTGCGGGCGTCGCGTAGATTCCTTCCCCCATGCTGTTTGAGGCGAGCAACTGGAACTGAGGCCCAGCCTTCACTACGTGGATATCTCCCTCTTCCGAAGAAAGATAGATCTTGCCGCCGGCCGCGACGGGCGAGGCACTGAAGTTGCCTCCCTGCTCCGGCACACGCTGCTGATAAACGCGCTTGCCCCCGGCCAGTTGATGCGCCGACAGCACGCCCTTGTCGCTGATGATATACACCTTGTCTCCTACGACAAGCGGCGTTGTGGTGTATGGTCCGCCCTTGGCTTCCTCCCACACCAACTTTCCCGTAGCCGCGTCAAGCACGAAGAAGCGCCTGCCGGGAGGATATCCCCCGGAGATCACAACCTTGTCCCCGGCCAGCACCGGCGCCGGAACGCGAACTTCGGTTTCGTCGGCGTACCGCCAGATCTCCTTGCCGGTCAGCGGATCCATCCCGTAAACGAAATGCGGCGCGATGGTTATGAGCACTGCTTTGCCGCCCGCCTCGAAAACAACGGGCGTGCTCCAGGAAGGGAACTCATTGCGGGGAACCCTCCACGCCGGCTTGCCGGTGGCGGCATCAAACGCGGCGACAAACGAGTTTTTCTGAGTGTCACACTGAACGATCACCAGGTTGCGATACAAGATCGGAGAGGTTGAGAACCCCCACTGTACTTCCGGTTCGCCCTTGAGTCCGACGTTGAGAGTCCCAAGATCCTGCTTCCAGCGAATGCTGCCCTTCGGATCAAGCCCATACAAACCCTCAGAACCGAAGAACGCGATCACATTGCGGCCATCGGTGGCCACGGACGAATTTGCATGGCTCGCCTTAATGTGATGTTTGATCTTCGGCTCGCCGTTGTGGACCTCGCGGTCCCAGAGCGGTTTCCCGGTCTGACGGTCCAGGCACAGTACGCGGTAGGAATGAGCCTGTGTGGTGTTGGCTGAATCGATGCCGCCCAAACCGGGCGCGGGCCGCTTCGAATTGGCGTCGCTGCTGACTGCGGTAGTGACGAAAATCTGATCGCCCCATACAACCGGGCTCGAATGCCCCAGTCCTGGGATTTCTGCTCGCCAGGCCACGTTGCGCCGGGGATTCAACGAGAACGAATCGGGGATATTGGCCCCGGCGGCGACGCCCGAAGCGTTCGGTCCGCGAAAGGAAGGCCAGTTCGACGCGGTGGCGGCCAAGGGCGCCAGGCCGCTTGTCACGATGAGATAACGACGGGATAGCACAGGATTCCGACGTAGCGGTACGGGCAAGGTCTCGATATCGATGTAACGGTTTAGAGTGAATAAGCCCCGCGCGGGGCTTGTGGCATCTTAGAACAAGAACCGGTGATCGAACTTTCCCAGGTCGTCAAAGAATTCGAGGGCAAACGCAAGGTGGTTGCCCTGGCGGGTATTGATCTTCGCATCGGCAAAGGTGAGTTCGTCTCATTGGTAGGTCCTTCCGGTTCCGGGAAATCGACTCTGCTGAATCTGATCGGCACCTTAGACCGGCCTTCCGCAGGCGAGATCGTGCTGGACGGGGAACGGTTGAGCGGGCTTTCCGACGACGGCTTGACCCGCGTCCGCCGCGACAAGATCGGTTTTATCTTTCAGTTTTTCAATCTGTTACCTTCGCTGTCCGCGCTCGAGAACGTGGCCATCCCGCTGCACTTGAGAGGCTGGAAGCGATCCAAGGCCCGGGAACGAGCGGCGGAGTTACTGGACTTGGTGGGACTGGGAAGCCGCAAGGATCACCTGCCGGATGAACTTTCGGGCGGAGAGCGGCAGCGTACCGCGATTGCGCGCGCCTTGTCCGTGTATCCGCCCATCCTTCTGGCCGACGAGCCTACCGGAAACCTGGACACACACACCGGCTCGGAGATCCTGAAACTAATCCACGACCTGCACCAGCGTCTGGGCGCAACGATCCTCATGGTTACGCACGACCGCGCAGTGGCTGAGAGCTGCCAGCGCACGGTGATGCTGCGCGACGGGCTGATTGTCGAAGACGTGGTGCGAGAGCCTCTGCCGCGGTGAACCTCCTTCTTCTCATTACCTGGCCTTACGTCCGAAAGCATCTCCTGCGCTGCCTGCTGACGACCGCCGGCATCGTGCTCGGTGTCGCCGTGTTCGTAGGAATGCACACGGCGAACCAGTCGGTTCTGTTCGCCTTCAACCAGACTGTGGACCGGATCGCGGGGGCGACACAACTTCAGGTCAGCGCCGGCGAGACCGGTTTCGAAGAGTGGGTGCTCGAAAAGGTCCAGCAGCATCGCGACGTCGATGTCGCGGTACCTGTGATTGAAGCGGTGGTCCAAACCGGAATCGAAGGCCAGGGGAATCTGCTGGTGCTCGGCGTGGACATGACGGGCGACCGCTCGCTGCGCGAATACGATTTTGAAAGCGGCGATGAATCGATTGTCGACGACCCGCTGGTATTCATCGCGCAGGCGGATTCGATCATCGTGACGAATACGTTTGCCGAACGGACTGGCTACGGGCTCGAACGCAAGATCACGATGCGCACGATGCAGGGACCGCGCGAGTTCACGGTGCGCGGGGTGATGAAGCCCAGCGGGCTCTCCAGTGCGTTCGGGGGCAACCTCGCGGTAATGGACATTTACGCCGCCCAAATGGTGTTCGGACGCGGGCGGACCTTCGACCGCATTGATATCGCGGTGCGGGAAGGCGCAAACGTGGATCAGGTCCGGCGCGAACTACAGGCTGCGCTGGGTCCGGGGCTCCAGGTGGAGCCTCCCTCGGCGCGCGGGCAGCAATTCGAGGCGATGGCTAAGGTCTACTCGATGACCGCCAACGTCACCAGCCTGTTCGCGCTGTTCATCGGCCTGTTTCTGATTTACAACACGTTCTCGATCGCCGTGACGCAGCGTCGCTCCGAGATTGGCGTGCTGCGCGCTTTAGGAGCGTCGCGAGCCAAGATCCGTAACCTCTTCCTGACCGAGAGCGCGATCGCGGGTCTGGCCGGCTCTCTGGCCGGCATCGGAGCCGGGATCCTGATTGCGCGCGCTCTGGCGGGTTATCTGAGCGGCTTTCTCGGCGAGATCTACGGCGTGATGCAGAAGGCCGAAGAGGTGTCCGCGCAACCGGCGCTGCTGCTGGGCGCGCTGGCGATGGGAGTCGCCACCAGCGTCATTGCCGGCTGGATTCCGGCGCGCGCGGCAGCCGCCGTGGATCCGGTGCGCGCGCTGCAAAAAGGCGGCGTGCAAAACATTGGATCGGGCGAGCAGCGCCTCCGCTTTTGGATCGCTGTCGGAGCTGCGAGTGCAGCGATCGCGTGTGTCATCTTCGGCCGCCAACCGGCTCTGTTTTACACCGGATATCTGCTTAGCGTGCTGGCCGCATTGCTGATGACCCCGGCGATGACATCCTGGCTGACGCGCTTGCTGCGTCCGGCGCTCAAGGGAATGCGGCCGGTGGAAGGTACTCTAGCGGCAGACAGCCTGCTTCAGTCCCCCCGCCGGACATCGGGCACCGTAGCCGCACTAAGCCTTTCGCTCGCTCTGGTAATCGGGCTGGCTGGAATCGCGCGCGCCAGCTACAAATCCATCCGCAACTGGCTGGATGTGGCGCTCAATCCAGATCTCTTTGTGACGAGTTCCGAGAGCCTGACTCAGCGCAGTTTCCGGTTCCCGCCCGAACTCGCCCCCAAACTGAGTGCAGTGCCGGGAGTTGAAGAAGTACAGATGGTGCGGACGGCGCGCATCCTGTTCCGCGGAACGCCGGTAATGCTGGTTGCCGCGGAGATTGGCAAGTTGCGGGGACGCATCAAGCTGAAGCCCATCGAGGGCGACGCGGCCACTGTGTACGCGCGCGCCGCGCGTGGCGAAGGCGTCGTGATCTCGGACAACTTCGCCATCCTGCGCAACGTTCACATGGGCGAGACGATCGAGTTGCTTGCCCCGGGCGGTCCCGTGCGGCTTCCGGTGCTGGGGGTCGTCATGGACTACTCCGACCAGCAGGGGAGCATTCTGATCGACCGCGAACTCTACCGCAAGCACTGGGGCGACGACTCGGTGAACGTGTTCCGGCTCTATTTGGCACGGGGAGCCAGTGAAGCCGCAGTACGCCAGGAGATATTGAATCGCTTCGGCGCCCAGACACGGCTGTTCGTCTTCACGAATGAAGAACTGCGTGGATACATCCTCAAGATTACGGATCAATGGTTCGGCCTGACCTATGTTCAGATTCTGGTCGCCGTCATCGTGGCGATCCTCGGGATTGCCAACACGCTGACGGTTTCGATCGCGGACCGCAAGCGGGAATTGGGCGTTCTCCAGGCGGTCGGCGCGCTCCGCAACCAGGTCAGGCACACGATTTGGATGGAAGCGGGAACCATCGGCGTCCTGGGCTTGATGATTGGATTCGCGCTGGGTGCGGTGAACCTGTATTACATCCTCGAGGTGACACGGCGGGATTTCGCGGGCCTGCGGCTGGAGTATCAGTTCCCGCTCGAGATGGCGGCGGGTCTGCTGCCGGTGATTCTTGCGGCGGCGTTCTTCTCTGCCCTGGTCCCGGCGGAGTCGGCGGTGCGTGGCTCGCTGGTGGAGGCGCTTGAGTATGAATAGAACTGTGGCGTTGGTTCACATGGCGCTGCTGGCGCTGTGCTGGACGCCCGTGGCGGGGCAGAGCGCGCGCGACATCATCGCTGAATCGCAAAAGCGCTCGCGCGCCGACACACAGCGTTACGAAGGCACATTGGAAGTGCAGGATCCCAAGCGCAAAGTTGCTTCCAAGCGCTGGACGTACCAGCGGCTGGGTTCAGCCGGCGAAAGCAAAGCAGTCCTGCGCTTCACTGCTCCCGCCGAGGTCAAGGGAGTCGCGCTCCTGGTCTTCAACCATCCGGACCGCGCATCGGACCAGTGGCTTTGGACACCGTCGACCCAGCGCGACCGCCGCATTTCCTTCCAGGACCGGCGGACCCGGTTCTTCGGGACAGACTTCACCTTCGAGGATCTGGAAGAGCGCGATGTCGAGAAGTCCTCCTATAAGCTGCTCGGCGAAGAGAACATCGACGGCGCGCTGTGCTGGAAGATCGAGGCCACGCCCAAGCCGGAAGCGCGCTCGCAGTATTCGCGGTCCATAATTTGGGTGCGCAAGGATTACTATGTACCGGCCCAGGCCGAGAGCTTTGAGGGCGACACGCTGCGGCGGCGCTTGCATTACCGCGATTTCGAGCGCGTGCAGAACATCTGGACGGCGCGCACCCTCGAGATGAACGATTTGAAGCAGGGCAGCAAGACAATCCTGAAGCTGGAAAAGCTGCAATACAACATGCCTCTTTCCGCGGATGATTTCACGCTGCAAGCGCTCCGCCGTGAGTCGTAGCTGGCTCGTTCTGCGGTCGCTGCTGCTGCTACTGCTCGCCGGTCCTGCGGGTGTCGCGCAGGATTTCACGCAGCGCGGGTACTTCGAGAGCCGTAATTTCATTTATCCGCAGACCGCGCCCGGCGACAGTGGGCGGCTGGTATCGGAAGGGCTGCTGCGCTGGGAAGCAGGCTACAAATTCGCGGCGTGGCTGCGCGGAAATTTGTCGCTCGACGCGCGCACGGATTCGCACCGGCAGTTCGAGCGGGAACCGCGGCTCGACTGGCGTGACCGGTCGCTGCTTCGCCCGGCTTTCTCCGCCCGCCGCTTCAGTCTGATTCTGAACCGGTCCAACTGGACCATCGAGCTGGGCAGGCAGTTCATTCGCTGGGGCAAAGCAGACCTGCTCAACCCGACGGATCGCTTCGCGCCGCGCGACTTTCTCAACTTGGTGAACACCGACTACTTGGGGGTGACCGCAACCCGGGCTACCTGGGAGCGGGGCGGCAACACGCTCGACTTCGTCTGGGCGCCCATCTTCACGCCGAGCCGCACGCCATTGCTGGCGCAGCGATGGGCGCCGCTGCCCGAGGAAGCGGAGTCTTTACGCCTGCGCGACTTCGGCGCACGTTACCCGCAGCGTCATCAGGCAGGTTTACGCTTTAACCGCATCGGCGGGAGCGGCTATGAATTGTCATTGAGTTACTTCGAAGGCAACAACCACCTGCCGCTGTTTGACACCCGGCTGAGGACAGTCCCGGATTTCACTCTGGACCTGCAACGTTACTACGCCCACATGCGGATGTATGGCGCTGATGCCGCCGTTCCGCTGCGCTGGTTTACGTTGAAAGGCGAAGCCGCATTCTTTAGCTCCCACACCGACAGCGCGGATCATTACTTGCAGTATGTGGTTCAGGCAGAACGCCAGAGCGGAGAATGGTTCTTTGTCGGAGGCTACGCCGGCGAATACGTCACGTTGCGGCGGTCGCAACTCGATTTCGCGCCCGACCGCGGCATAGCCCGCACGTTCCTAGGCCGCGCCAGCTACAACCTCGATGCAAACCGGAGCATAGCCTGGGAAGGCGCGCTACGCCAGAACGGCACAGGCGGGTTCGCACGGTTCGAGTACTCACACATGCTCGGGTCACGCTGGAGAGCCACGGCTTCCTTCGCCTACCTAGCCGGCCGGGAGGATGATTTTTTCGGCCAGTTCCGTCGCAACTCGCACGCCGCGCTGACGATTCGGTATAGTTTTTGAGACCTGCCGCGGTTCCGGGCTGCGGGATTCTGCCGGTCTGTCAAGTTCCTGGCGCTCGGGCCGAAGTGTGATGCACTCGCCCGTAAGGCGTGGCGAGAAAATCTACATTGACGTTGAAACATTCTACAGCCGGCCGACGTCGATTCTTCTGGCATAAAAACAGAGTTTGAGGTATAAATAGCTCACACAAGGAGTCTTGTGGCCTGATGGACAACCAATACGTCACCCTCACCGATCACCGAACCGGCAAGCAATACGATCTCCCGCTGCACGACGGGAATCTCCGCGCTGCCGATCTGCGGCAAATCAAGATCAATCCAGACGACTTCGGCATGATGTCCTATGACCCCGCTTTCTTGAATACCGCTTCCTGCCGGAGCTCCATAACCTTCATCGACGGCGACAAGGGAATCCTGCGGTATCGCGGCTATCCCATTGAGGAATTGGCGGAAAACTGCACCTTCCTGGAGGTCGCGTATCTGCTGCTGAAGGGCGAACTGCCCAACCAGGATGAATTGACCCACTGGGTTGGCCGGATCAAGCGTCACACCATGCTGCATGAAACCAGCAAGAAGTTCCTCGAAGGTTTCCGCTACGACGCCCACCCCATGGGCATGGTGATCTCCACGGTCGCCGCCCTCTCCACGGTTTACCCTGAAGCGCACAAAGTACATGATCCTGAGATTCGCGAACTGGAGATCATCCGGCTGATCGCCAAGATGCCGACTATCTGCGCTTATGCTTACCGGCATCACTTCGGCCTTCCCTACATCTACCCGGACAACGATCTGAGTTTCACCGAGAACTTCATGAACATGATGTGGAAGATGGTGGAACCAAAATACATTGCAAACCCGGTCCTGGCACGCGCTCTGGACATCCTGTTCATCCTTCATGCCGACCACGAACAGAACTGCTCCACCAACACGATGCGGGCGGTTGGCAGTTCTCTGGCGGATCCGTATGTCAGCGTCGCCGCGGCGTGCGCCGCTCTCTCCGGACCTCTGCATGGCGGCGCCAACGAGGAAGTGCTGCGAATGCTGGATGAGATCGGGACAAAAGACAATGTTCCCAGCTACATCAAGAAAGTGAAGGATGGCCAGTTCAAGTTGATGGGCTTCGGGCACAGGGTCTACAAGAACTACGATCCGCGCGCCCGGATCATCAAGTGGGCCTCAGAACAGGTGTTCGGCGTCACCGGCAAGAATCCAAAGATTGAGATCGCGCTCGAACTGGAACGGATTGCGCTCGAAGACGAGTACTTCGTAAAGCGCAAGCTGTATCCGAACGTCGATTTCTACTCCGGCATCATTTACGAAGCGATGGGCTTCCGTCCGGACTTGTTCACTGTACTGTTCGCCATACCGCGCGTGGTGGGCTGGCTGGCGCAGTGGCAGGAAATGCTGCTCGATCCGGAGCAGAAGATCGCCCGCCCGCGGCAAGTCTACATCGGTCCGGAGCTCAGGCACGTAAAACCGGTTGCTGAATTGGCCGGGCAGACCGCCGGCTAGGCAATCCAGGTCTCATCCTCACACTTAGCCACGCGGCGGACGGATAATCTTCCTTATGAAGAAGGTTATCCTGCTCGCCGCGTTTTGCTTTTCCGCACAGGGTCAGGGTGATTGGACGGCGTGGAGCGCGACCCCTGGAACCGCAGCCAAACTGTCCGCGAAAGATGGCGCGACAGGGACTTCACTCATCACCGAGGGAGGCGGCAACCCCGCCGTTTTCGGAGGCTGGCAGCGACTTATCCAGGGGATCAAACCGCAGCAGTGGTATCGTTTCCGGGCCACTTACTCCGCGGAAGGGGTGCCGTTCCCGGCGCGCCAAATCGTCGCGCGCTTGGATTGGACAACCGACAGCCTGAAACGCGCCGGACAGCCCGATTACCCCTGGAGCACTCAAAACCAAGGCAATCAGACACTCGTCACCCAGGATGTTCAGGCTCCCCCAGGTGCAAACGGCGTTAAGGTGCAACTTCTCCTGGTTAACGCGCCCAGCGCTAAGGTGGTCTGGGGCGACGTCGCGCTGGACCCAATTGCAACTCCTCGGAAGAGATCCGTGGTCGTTTCCTCAGTCAATCTGCGGCCACAGAGGTCACCCGATCCGGTTGGCGAGTTCCTTGCCTTCATGGAAAAGTCGGTTCCGGAAAACAGCGATGTCGTGCTGCTCCCGGAGGGCATCACCGTGGTCGGTACGAGCAAGCGCTACACGGACGTGGCCGAGCCGGTTCCGGGTCCCACCACGGGACGCTTGGGCCAGTTCGCCAAGCAGCGGCAAACCTGGCTGGTGGCAGGAATCTACGAGCGCGACGGCAGCGTGGTCTACAACACTTCGGTGCTCATTGACCGTCAGGGACGGGTGGCGGGCAAGTACCGCAAAGTCTACATTCCGCGCGAAGAGTTCGAAGGCGGCATCACACCGGGCTCCGATTACCCCGTGTTCCAGACGGACTTCGGCACGGTCGGCATGATGATCTGCTGGGATGTCCAATTTGCGGACCCGGCTCGCGCGCTGGCGCTGCGCGGCGCCGAACTGATCCTTATGCCGATCTGGGGAGGCAACGAAACCCTGGCCAAAGCCCGAGCGATCGAAAACCAGGTATTCCTGGTTTCCTCCGGCTACGACCACCCCACCTACATCATGGACCCGAACGGCGAGATCCTGTCGCGAGCCGCCGAGCGCGGTTCGGTGGCGACCTCGCAGATCGACTTGAACCGGCGCTACCTCGACCCCTGGCTGGGCGACATGCGCGCCCGGTTCATGAAAGAACTGCGCACAGATACCAAGGTAGACCCGGCAGGCCGGCGCTAATTGCCCCGCTGGGATGTTGCTGATCGCCGCCCCACCTGCGTACCCGTGGGGCCGGCAATCTTGCCGGCGGGCGGCTTTCCAGCCGCCCTACTCTCGCGGCCGGACTCAACTGGCGAGCGCGCCCAGGCGACGCTCGAACTCACCGCGGGCGGCTTCGTCTTTCATCGATTCCAGATTAATCCGCACGTTGGCGACGGCTCCGCTCTGGGCTGCTGAAGCCAGACTTTGCGCCACCGTAACATCAGACGCAAACCGGGCAGGAATTCTGGCCGCAAGGTCAGCTAACGAGACCGAGAGCCGGTGCGCCTGCTCCGCCACCTGCATGGGAACTTCCGCAGCCTCCCGGAGCGCCGCTTCCACATGCGGACCACGCTCCGCCTTCGGCATACGATAAGCGGCCATAACCAGGTTGAAGGCTGCTGCGTCCCCATCAACCGCCGCGGTGAAGAAAGCCCGAGCTTCCTCAAAGGGCGTGGCATCGAACTTCGCCAATCGGGAAGCCATCGCTCCCAGAGCCGCAGCCATACCGCCCGCAGCCGCCGCAGCGCTGCCGCCTCCAGGTGCGGGAGTAGGAGCGGCGAGAGCATCCAGGAACTCGGCCAGTCCGCTCTTGCCGGCAAGGGCGTCCGCCACGCGGTTCTCCAATACCAATGACGGCTGGAAGTTTTCGAAGCGAAGGTAGAAGTCCGCCGTGATTTCGAGCGCCTTCTTGGGAATCAGGCCGACGATTTCGCTGCCGGTGACGGAAACTCCATAGCGCGCCGCTTCAGATCGTACCGTCTCAAAGACACGGTGGACCGGGGTCTGCTCAAAGTCGGTCAGGTTCATCGAAACCTGGGCGACTTTGCGCGAGGACAACTCCACGCCCATGGCTTTGACATAACGGTATCCGCCACTCGAAAAGCGAATGCCCTTAGCGATCTTCCTGGCGATCTCCACATCCGCAGTGCCGAGGTGAATGTTGTACGCGATCAGGAACTTGCGCGCGCCGACAACAGTCGCACCGGCTGTGGGATGCAGTGCCGGCTCGCCGAAGTCGGGCAGACGCTCCGGATTGACGCGCACTTCCTCCAGCAGCCCTTCGAACTGGCCCCTGCGCAGGTTCTCCAGGTTGACCCGGTCCGGCCGCCGGGCTGCCGCTTCGTAGAGATAAACCGGCACCTTGAAGCGTTTCCACATCTCGGCTCCAAGTTGCTCGGCCAGCTTCACACATTCCTCCAACGTGACGCCTTCCAGCGGAACGAAAGGAATCACGTCAGTCGCTCCGATGCGCGGATGAACGCCCCGGTGTTGCGTCAGGTCGATCAGTTCCACGGCGCGGCCGGCAGCGGCGAGGGCGGCATCGACGACGACTTCCGGCGGTGCGACAAACGTCAGCACGCTGCGATTGTGGTCGCCATCCATTTCCTGGTCGAGTAGAATCGCTCCTGGCACCGAAGTGACCGCAGCAGCTAGTGCCGCGACCTTATCTTTGTCCCGGCCCTCCGAAAAGTTCGGCACACACTCTACAAGTCGTCTTGCCATAACGGGGACTTTTCCCTCCGATAAATGACTATGCCACGCTTCAGAGTCGTCTCGACCAGGTCAACCCCAAAGTGATAGGCGAGTTCGCGGTAGTCACCCGCGTCGAGAATAGCAATGTCGGCCAGTTTGCCCGGCTCGAGCGATCCAACCTGGTCGGCCATTCGCAAAGCGTGCGCAGCGTTGATAGTAGCCGCGACAAGCGCCTCCGCCGGCGTCATCTTCAGGCTGGATACGGCTATCGCCATAGCCATCGGCATGCTGCAGGTCGGGCTTGTCCCAGGGTTGAAGTCGGTTGCAATGGAGACAGCCGCTCCTGCATCCAGCAACTCACGAGCGGGCGCCTGGCGTTGTAATCCCATGTGGAAGGCGCACCCAGGCAACAGCGTCGCAATCGTGTTTCCCGCCGCAAGGAGCCTGCAGTCCCGCGGTGTAGCGACCTCCAGATGATCCACGCTAACCGCGCCAAGTTCGACAGCCATAGCCACTGCTCCGAGATCGCGCCACTGGCTGGCGTGCATCTTCAGCATGAAGCCATGAGCGGCAGCCGCCATCATGTAGCGGTGCGCATGCGGCAGCGAGAAAGCGCCATCGTCGCAGTAAACGTCGGCGAAACGCGCCAGCTTGCGTGCGGCAACCTTTGGAATCAGCACTCGGACCAGCCAGTCGATGAACTCGTCCGGGCGGTCCGCAAATTCAGGTGGAACAATGTGGGCGCCCAGCAATGTGTTCACAATGTCGAGCGGGCGCTGGTGCAGCAGCCGGGCAGCGCGCAGGAGCTTGATTTCCGAGGGCCCGTCCAACCCGTAACCACTCTTGGCCTCGACAGTGGTTGTTCCCTGACTCGCCATGCGAGCAAGCCAATGCCGGGCTTTGGCAACCAGCCGCCGCGTGGAGGTGGCTCGAACCGCTTTCACGCTGGTCAGAATGCCGCCGCCGGCGGCAGCAATCTCGGCATAGGTCGCGCCGCCTGCACGCAGCTCAAAGTCATTCAACCGCGGCGGACCGAACACCAGGTGCGTATGGGAATCGACAAAACCGGGAATGACGACTTTGCCCGTAACATCCACTTCATCGGCGCGACGCGCAATTGCGAGGTTCTCAATGCGGCGCGAAGTTCCGACCTCGGTGACACGGCCATTCTCGATCAATAAGGCGCCGTCTTCAATAATGGACAGTTCCCGCATGGAGGCGCCTCTGCGCGGCTCCCGGGCGCCGCGCAGTGTCACAAGCTGGCGCGCGCCCCGAATGAGGAGCGGCCTACTCATCTGTAGCCGCCGGGATCGGCAAACGTATTCCGCTGCTGCGCGCAAAGCGGATGGCTTCGGGATAGCCGGCGTCGGCGTGTCTAAGCACACCGATTCCGGGGTCGCAGTTCATGACCCGGGAGGCACAGCGCGCCGCGCGCGCCGTCCCGTCTACGACCGTAACCTGACCTGAATGCTGCGAATATCCAATTCCCACGCCCCCGCCATGATGGATGGAAACCCAGCTTGCGCCGCACGCAGTGTTCAGAAGTGCGTTCAGCAGCGCCCAGTCGGCGATCGCATCGGAGCCATCCCGCATGTCTTCGGTCTCGCGATAAGGAGATGCCACCGACCCGCAGTCCAAATGATCCCGCCCTATTACAACCGGCGCTGCGATCTCGCCTTTGGCCACCATTCCGTTCATGGCCAGAGCCATCCGCTCGCGTTCGCCGTAGCCCAGCCAGCAGATTCGCGCGGGCAAGCCCTGAAAGTGAACCTTCTCGCGAGCCAGACGGATCCAACGGACGAGGTCTGCGTTGTCCGGAAACAGCGAAAGCACCAGATCGTCCGTCTTGGCTATGTCGCCTGGGTCGCCGGAGAGCGCCACCCAGCGGAAAGGGCCACGCCCTTCGCAGAACAGCGGGCGGATGTACTCAGGAACGAAACCCTTGATGGAAAACGCGTCGCCGACACCGTGGTCGAACGCCATCCGCCGGATGTTGTTCCCGTAATCGAAAACAACCGCGCCTTTGGCTTGAAGCGCCAACATGGCGCGAACATGGGCTGCGATCGAATCCAGCGAGCGGCGCAGATACTCATCCGGATCGGATTGCCGCAAAACGGCAGCCTCGCCAACGTCAAACCCGGCGGGAATGTAGCCGTTCAACGGATCATGAGCGCTGGTCTGGTCAGTAACCAGATCGGGCGTGATTCCCAGCCGGACCAGCTCCGGGAGGATATCGGCACAGTTGGCGGCCAAGCCCACCGAAAGCGGTTCGCGTGCGGCACACGCGATCTGAATCCACTCGAGCGCTTCGCCAAGGGATGAGGTGGCGCGGTCAAGGTACCCGGTTTGGATGCGGCGCTGAATTCGCTCCGGATTGACTTCCACGCACAAGATCGCCGCGCCGTTCATTGTCGCGGCCAGAGGCTGAGCTCCACCCATGCCGCCTAAACCACCGGTAAGCGCAAACCGCCCCGCCAGGCTCCCGCCGAAGTGTTTTCTTCCCGCTGCGGCGAACGTCTCGTACGTTCCCTGCAAAATGCCCTGGGAGCCGATGTAGATCCAACTGCCGGCGGTCATTTGACCGTACATGATCAGGCCCGCGCGTTCCAGCGCGCGAAACTGTTCCCAGGTGGCCCAACGCCCTACCAGGTTGGAATTCGCGATGAGGACACGGGGAGCTTCTTCGTGAGTCCGGAATACGCCGACCGGCTTTCCCGACTG
>Ga0073934_10004707_pt1 | contig 22173 bp, 26 predicted proteins | sample LarsenN4metaG_FD_76834 | JGI IMG/M metagenome (GOLD analysis project Ga0073934, IMG submission 76834) | Hot spring sediment bacterial and archeal communities from British Columbia, Canada, to study Microbial Dark Matter (Phase II) - Larsen... ...
ACGTCCACGCCCACGTGGAACGGAACTTCCCGAAAGGCTGCAAGCCCTTCCAGGCCCCCAACTTTGTTCTGCAAGGCGTGACCACGCTGGTCACGGGAAACTGTGGAACGTCAGAAGTGGACGTGTGCCGCATCTTTGACCGTTTGGAGCAATGCGGGAGCCAGGTGAATGTGGCCACGTTGGTGGGCCACAACTCGGTGCGGGAGAAAGTCATGGGACGCGTGCCGCGTACCCCAACGCCAAACGAATTACGCGCGATGGGCGACTTGGTGGCGCAGGGCATGAAGGAGGGGGCGCTGGGGCTTTCGACAGGGTTGGGTTACGCGCCCGGACGGTTTGCCGACAAAGCCGAAGTCTTGAGCTTGGCGCGTGTGGCGGCTGAGCATGGAGGCATCTACGTAACCCATATCCGCGACGAGGGGGCGAATGGACAGGCAGCCCTCGCGGAGGCCATTGCCGTGGCGCGCGAGGCCGAATTGCCGCTCCATGTTTCGCACTTCAAGGTCTCCAGCCGCCGCGAGTGGGGTTCGGCAGCACAACGGCTGGCGTTGCTGGGAGCAGCCGCTCAAGAGGGATTGCGCGTTACGATTGACCACTACCCTTACTCGGCCTCAAGTTCAACCCTGGAACTGCTTCTCCCCGATGAAGCGGTGGAGGATCGAAGCCAACTGAAACGCCGACTGCGCGACCCCCACGAGCGGGAAGCGATCATAACCGCCATGCTGGAGAGGCTTAAGGCCAACGGCTGGACCGATCTGTCCTTTGCGCGCGTCGCCTATTGCCAATCGCAGCCGGATGCGACGGGCCACTCCATTTCCGACTTGGCCAGGCGCCACCCGCCATGCATCGGTAGACTAACGAGCAATCCTCACCGCGGGTCAGAGACCAGTGACCGCCTGAGAGCCGAGGCCAGTGTTGCCCTGGACCTCTACCGTCGATGCAACCCGCAGATGGTGTACGAGGATATGGCCGAAGATGACGTGGCGACAATCATGCGCTTCTCCCAAACCTCTTTCGGGTCGGATAGCGGCGTGCGCGACAACGCGCAAGGGAGACCGCACCCGCGCGGTTGGGGGACATTCCCTCGAGTGCTGGCGCATTATGTTCGAGAGAATCCCACCTTGAGTCTGCAAGAAGCCATCCGTCGCATGACGGCTTTACCCGCCACAACCTTTGGCCTTACCGATCGCGGGCGAATACGCGTCGGCGGGTGGGCAGACCTGGTTGTCTTTGACCCCCACGAGATTCGCGACACCGCCACGTACGATCAGCCTCTAAACCAGCCGGAGGGTATTCGATACGTCATCGTCAATGGAAAAGTCGTGGCCGAGGATGGGCACACCACTGCCGCTCACCCCGGTCGCCCAATTCGCCGCGAATCTGCTGCCTCTGCGAGCTGCCGCTGAAGAGGCGCGGCCTCTTCGCTCCAGATGCCTTGGGTCGCCCCACAGAGCGAAGGGGCACGCGTTGCGTCCGCGCAGATGCTCCGGCAGCCCTGACCTTCCTCAAGAACGACTGGCGCTCGACCACATGTGAGGACGATGGAGTTACCCGAGCTCCGGAAGGCCTCGGTCGAACTCTCTGGGGTCCATATGCCCCGCCTGTTCTCGACTGAGGACGCGGCAGCCGGTGCGCCCTACCCAGAATCTCATGACGATCGTTCCACTGCTTCCCGTCAAGCCCATGCAAGTCGACACGGACAAAGGCGCGCGGGCGAACGCTGCAACAGGCGTTGTCGAAGCCGGCCGGAGCATCCTGCCGGAGAGTGCCGAGTGGGTTTACGATTTCGTGGAAGAGCTGGCGAAGGCCGGCCCAACGGCCGAATACATGATGAATAAACAGACAACTTTTGAGCGAGCTGTCAGCAAGGACCGCTGTGCAATGCGAGGTCCGGGCGGATAAAGGAGGATTGCCATGTTGGTGATCATCAGCGACCGCCCTCGGCGGTCACCCAAAACCGGCCATTGATAGTCACCTGAAAACCGGCCAACGGAGATGACCTCCGGGACATTGACTCCGGCGCGAGGGTTTGTACCCTCGGTCGGCATGGCCAATGTCTTGAGGGAGGATAAGAAACAACAAGTCCTAGCTTTGGGACGCCTCGGCTGGTCGCTGCGGCGGATCGAGCAAGCCACGAGTGTCCGCCGAGAGACGGCGAGCGCCTACCTGAAGGCGGCCGGAATGGCGATGCGACCGCCGGGCAGGTGGGGAGGGGGGCCGTTTCAAAACCGGCCATTGAGGTGACCACCGACTTGGGCGCGGGGAAACAGGCCCCCGTGGCATCCGCCGAGACCGATCTCCATCCGCCGGAGCTCAGCGCCGAAGCAACTCTCCAACCCAACCCGGCAAAACCGGCCAATCAAGTGACCACCGACTCCCACCGTCCGACTCGGGGTCTGACCGGCAGTGGCTGCGAACCCTACCGCGAGCTAATCGAACTGGGGCTGGCCCGCGGCCGCAACGCCAGGGCCATCTGGCAGGACCTGGTTTCCCAGTGTGGTTTCGCTAGCGGCTACCAGAGCGTCAAGCGTTTTGTCCGTCGACTGCGAGGAGCGCAGGCGCCGGAAGCCCACCCGGTGATCGTGACCGAGCCGGGCCAGGAAGCCCAAGTTGATTACGGCAGCGGCAGCGAGACCACCTTACCCCCGCTACCGCTGCTGGTGGCTTTGGGCGTGAAGGACTCAGGGGAGAAAATCCTGCTCGCCCTGGGCATCGCGGCAGCTGACACGGGAGCGGCCTGGGAAGGGGTGCTGGAGCACCTGGCAGCGCGGCATCTGGGGAGGCCGCGGCTCGTCATCAGCGACGGCAACCCGGTGCTGCACAGCGCTCTGGAGCGGATCTGGCCGGGCGTGGCGCATCAGCGTTGTACCGTGCACAAGCTGCGCAACTTGCTGGCCAAGGCACCCGAGCACGCGCAGGAAGCGGTTCATGAAGATTACAACCGGATCGTCTATGCTGCGAATCGCGCGGCGGCGGAAAAGGCGCGCGACAGCTTCCTGGCCAAGTGGAAGAAGCGGGCGAGGAGTTGCTGACCTTCTACGGCTTCCCGGCGAGTCAGCATAAGTCGTTACGGACCACCAATGCGATTGAGCGGGTCCGGGAGGAGTTCCGGCGACGAGTCAAGACGCAGGCTTCGCTGCCTTCGGAGAAAGCGGCCTTGCTGGTGTTCTTCGGTTTGTTCGCCAGCGGGCAGGTGAAGATGCGGCGGATCCAGGGGTGGTTCGACCTGGCGGACGTCGCAGGCGGGGTGGCCTAGATGAACCTTATGGCTTCACAGGAGAAAATGCGCTACCTACTTTTCCACAGAATTCGGGACACAACCAAGTAAACCGCCATTTTGGTCAATGGGTCAGGCGCGATCACAACCCACCGCCTCTCACGCCACACCTCAGGGGTGTGGTTGCCCCTTCTCGGTTTGGACGCTTCTTCCGGAAGATTCTGGGTCCGTACACCTCTTAGTGAGGAAACATCGAAGAATTATGCCGAGTGGTACCCAAGCCAAAAGTAGCGCCAAGCGTCTCGCATCGAGAGCATACGGAGCTAAAATTGCTGCGTCTCTCTCTTTTTTGCTCGCAGGAGTTGAATCGCATTCTTTTCCTCGGCAGAAAAGCGGCCCAAAGCCTTATAAAACGCCTCTTCGTCGGCCCTTGAGAAGTAATCAAGATTCGCCTGGAAAAGGGAAAGCTGTCGCGTGAGGGCAATATATGCAGCGTCAACCCTTTCCATTTTCATTTTTGCAATCTTGACTTGACTCGGATAAAGACTGACAGGATCCGGCTGCACTCGTGTCCCATCGCGCTTGTTGTCATTGCTGGTCACTACTCTAGCTATGTACCCGCCCTGACAGTAGGCTGCGAGATAGCTGGACCTGTTACTGTCGATATAAAAGGCAAAGGAACCTGTCCCCGATTCCGAGCGCTGGCTGTCTAGCCAGTCCTCGTATTTGGGGCAGCCTCCGTCCCCAACCTGTTTCTGAGACCCATATGCGCTCGCGTTCGCTTCAATCCCATTGCCCGTGACGGCGTCCACGATAGTGCCTGGGTGGCTGTGCCTTTTCTGTTCTGCGCTGCCGGTCAGTGAGAGCAAAACCACCGATAGAGCAAGTACATGCTTCCGAGAAGCCATGCAACACCTCCGCCCCCGTACATATATAAGTGATTCGCATCCACGTCCTGTTGAGTCAGAACCCGCACTTCTCCCGAGTGCGGTCTCGGACGGACGCCCAACAAGGTTGCTGGACCGGACAGCCGGTACCATACCGCAAATCTCTGTGGATGCCTGTACCCGTCAAGTACTACTTTCACTTGAAACTCGGTCGCATCCTCCACATATCCGCTCCAAGGATCCTGTGAGTTCCACGACTGCGGAAAGAACTTCTCAAGTCTAATCTTGCGGTTCTGCGGCACTGAGAAAATCACGGTCAAATCCGTCGGAAAGCGGGAAGGTCTTATTTCCACTGCACCTGCGAATACGTCTGCTTGCTCAAAGTGGCGAATTAGACGGAGGTTATGATAAACCTCTGTAACTCGGACAAGAAAGATGCCAAATATGCATGCGCCCAGTAAAAGAGCAACCCGACCTGCCATTGATTTTTTGGTTGGGCGCCTTCGCATCGCTGGAGGCAGCGAGAGTTCGTATGTGAGGAAGCCCAGCGGGATAAGCGCGCCGGCCGCAACTACGAAGAATCGTGCGTCTAATGGAATATTTGGGAGAATCTGTGCGAACGCCAATGAAACAGAGACAACCGTACTGACGCATGCAACGGTCAGCGTAAGGAGCCTGGAAATCCTTCGAGCAGAGCCTTCGTCCGTCAAAGGTAGCCGCCGCGAATCAGGTTTTCATTCCTCAAGCCTTACCTGTGCCCCACGGGTTTGTCAAGCGAATGAGCGCGCCGACGCGCGCCAGGATCGAAATCTGCAAGTGCTGCATGAGCCGATCGACCGAGCACCAGGCGATCTGGCTCCAGAGGCTCGCCTTGAAGCCCCCTTCACGGTTACCTCAAGTCGTAATGGAGTGAAGACTCGGTCTTGCCCTGTTATAAACAAACCTCTTACTGTCCCACTGCCGGAGTTAGGCTTTGCAAAGGGCTGGCTCCCCTGCTAACATATGCGGGCTATGAGCCCCAAGCAATCGAAGCCCGACCCAGAACTTGACTGGTACCACACTTTCCTATTGGTCTTCGCAACTAGCAGCCTCGCGTTCTATCTCATTAAGGCCGTTGAGTGGCTGTTCCTAGAAGAAGAATCTCTCTTTCTTAAGATCCTCACCGACACCGTGCTTCTTTGTTTTCTCGGCTCGGCATTGCTTGCCACTTACACTGCGCGGCGCCTGAGGAAACGCGGGTTTCAGGAACTCATAACCCTTCGGAATCGGCAAATAAATGAGTTCTTCCACGTGTATCCGCTCCTGGCCCCTTTTTTCATGCTTGCCATGCTCGTCCTTGCCTTCTTCGGGAAAAAAGAGTATGCCCTGTTAGGAACCACGTGCATCGCCTTCGGCGGACTGATCTGGCTTCGTTGCAGACATATCGTCAGGAAACAGCAGCGGCAATCCCGGCAGCCGCACGATACACAGCCAGGCACACCGAGAGATCCTGACGCAACACCCGGCAACTAGCCGCTACCAACCCGCTTCTATATGATCGGCGAAACCCTCGGCCACTACGTAATCGCAGAGAAAATCGGCGGCGGTGGAATGGGAATCGTCTACCGAGCGCGGGACATCGGGCTTGACCGAGATGTTGCAATAAAGGTCCTGCCTGAGCACATGGAGCGCGACGAGACCGCATGGGGACGCCTGCTCCAGGAAGCGCGCATGCTCTCTTCCCTGAACCACCCGCATATCTGTGCTGTATATGAAGTTGGAGAGGAAGACGGCAAGCCTTATATCGCTATGGAATTCGTCCGGGGCCTGCCTCTGAGCGTAATGCTTCGGAACGGACCATTGCCCTCACCACAAGCTCTTCAATACGGAAGGCAAATCTCGCAAGCCTTGGCTCATGCTCATGAGCAAGGCATCATTCACGGAGACCTGCGGAGCGCAAACGTAATGATAACAACCGATGGCATAGCCAAGGTCCTCGATTTCGGGCTCGCAAGACGGCTACAACCTGAAGATCTGGAAAAAATCTCGACCTCTCACGAGTCCCTAGAATCGTTCGGCCCGGTCGGCGGCACCCTCCCCTATCTGGCTCCCGAACTGTTGCGGGGACATTCTCCAAACATCCAGTCCGACATCTGGGCTCTTGGTGTCCTTCTTTATGAAGTGTTGACGGGAAAACTTCCCTTTGCTGGCCGGACCCCATTCGAGCTGAGCACCTCTATAATGACCTCTTCCACGCGACCACCGGACAATGTCCCGAGGGCCCTCGCCAAAGCGGTAGCACGCTGCCTCGAAAAAAAGCGGGCTCGAAGGTACAAGAACGTGCCGGAAGTCCTCCAAGACCTCGACGCTATCCAACGGGAGCAGCAGTCCACTTCGACCCGTATGCCCCCCGCAGTCTTCCACAAGCATCCATGGCTGTCAGTGAGCATAGCGGCCCTGCTGCTCGCTGCCATTTCGCTCAGCATTCCTCCAGTCCGCAAAGTCATCTTTCAGCAGTTTTCTGAAGAACCCATCATAGTTACTCCGGCATCTCAATCAGCACAAAGTAAGCCTCCAGCGGAAGAACAAGGAAAGGCAACTGCTGTAGAACTGGCGAATCCCCTCGCAAAAGTCTGGGTCAATTCGGCCTCAGGCATCTACCACTGTCCGGGGACTAGGTGGTACGGCAAGACTAAGCAGGGCGAGTACATGACGCAGAAAGTGGCAAAGGAGAAGGGCTACCGTCCTGCGCACGGAAAAGAATGCCTCTAATGAGTGGGGCCGTCATTCTGCCTTCCACATCCCTCGCCCTGCTTCGCGTGCCTCTGGCTCGTAACGACGGAATTCTTCCATGTAGCGGAAAGGATACTTCGTGTAGGCAAATCCGTAGCCCTGCTTGATGATCTCAGCGTTCAGGAATGTTCCATCCTCCAAAAACACATATGCCAGAGTCCTGCCAAAACGGTCCGTTCGGCTTTGGTCGTATTCCAGACGCACTCTCTTCCCTTCTGCGATTCGGCGAGTAAAGTCCGTAGCTTCCATTGCAAAGGATCGGACGAGCCGCCGACGGTCGTTAGTCTCGGGTGTATCTACCCCGATCAGTCGGACTTTCTCATTTCCTTCGAGAATCAAAGTGTCCCCATCAACAACTCGGGTGACAGTACGCCAGCCTTTTTCAAGTCGAGAATCGCCTGGCGGGGCGGTTTCCAGTTTCTGCAGCGCCTCAAGGGCCTCAGTTTTCGAGGCGAAGGATCGGCCGGCGAGTGGACCACGATGGCAGTGATAGCCGCCGGCCTTGCGGTTATGGTGGCACCCTAGCGAGTCAAGGCCTCCGCCATGACCGAACGCCTCGGACCCTGCCAAAAACGAGCCAGCCAGTAGGACAAGGACAACGGTCTTCATGGCCCGCCTTTCTAACACCCTAGCACGCCGCAAATTGATAGCTCAGAGGAAATGCGCCAGCAACTTGAATCTGACCTCCGCATGTTTATCGGCAGGAGTGAAGCTTAGAATGAGTTCCCGAATCTTGGCCGCAACCCTCTCATCGGAGCAACAAAACCAAATCTCATCCCATCCTGCCATCGAATCCTTTCCCAAATTGAAAAGCTCCTTCTGCTCGCCGGTGATCACGATCTCGCACGCGACAGACCTCCCATCGATCTCCAAGCCCACATCCACAGACTTGCCATTCCGGAAATCCTCGATCGCCGCATTGTACCCGTGCCTGCGACCCCAGTCAGTGATGACTGCCTGCCAGAATCGATGCTCCAAGCCTCCCTTGCCGCGGGGCTTCTCATACTTCACCTTGAGTCGGTCAAGGAGCTCGTAACCCTTTTCAGTTATCTCCGCAACCGTGATCACACCGCCTTTCGCATGGGTATTGATCTTCACCAGCCTGACCAGACCTTTGTTTGTAAGCTCTTCTCGCAACGCGTTGCCCTTCCACCCCGACTTGCCGAGCGCCTTGTCCCTCTTTGTAATCGGCAGGAAGACACTCTTGCTGATTTCTTTCAAGTATTCGATCGCTTCCAAGGAGATTGGCTCTGTCAAACGCGACGGTCTACCTGTGGGTGCCTTGGGGTCTTTGGGCTCATCCTGTTCTTCTCCGCGAAATCCTGGCACCGAACTGATTTGCCGGCCGCGCTCCTCCACAGCTCTTTCCCCAATCGGCTCAGTCAAGCCAAGCTCAGGCAGCTCGATGAGGAACGGCTTTGGATAGCCGCTGTATTGAACAATCGCCTGTCTCTTAGGTAGCTCGAGAATATAACCCCTTTGCTCAGGGGTCAGCGACAGCGAATCGCCAATGGCCCTCAAAGAGTTCCCATCCACCAGCCGAAGGATGACGCGGGTTCCCAGGTTGGCCCGAATGGCCTGCGGAAGCAGGTGTGGAACTTGGTCCCCAATAATCAAACCCACGCCACGCTTCCTTATAGTCCTGACTGCCTGGAAAGCAATGGGCTCTCCCAGGTCATATCGGTCTGCTCGAAGCGGGCTGAAGAGACGGTGGCCTTCGTCAAACACAAAAACATTCCGCAGTTCGCAATTGAGCAGCGGCTCCCTTGAGGCAAGAACATAGGTCAGCATGTCGTTGGCAAAGAACGCAAACAGGTCGTCGCTCAGACCTCGAAGCCTGAAGATCACCGACTTGCTGAGCAGGAACTCCAGGTCATGCCCGCGGACGCAGTTATATGTCTGACCCATGAAGTTCAGGAGGTTCAGCGTCCGGTTCACAAGGGTTTCCCAGTAGCCTGCGTTGCGAGAGTTAACGCGAAACCTGAGAGACGAAAGCTTCCGATAGAACTCGTTGAGGGTGACGTAGTTCGTCGATCCATCCAGAATCCCCTTGCTGAGGTAAAGCTCGTGAAGGATATCCCCCAAAAGGTTGACGCTGCCATCGCGCAGGAAGAAGCTCTCCCTCCAGATATTCTTGACCCTGCCCTGCCACTCAAGCGGGTGGAAGCCAGGCGGAGGTTCAAAAATGTTCCGGCGCAGGTCCTTATAGTCAACCACCAAAAGGTCTTCAGCTGGGAAGAATTGGGCAAGATTCTTGTATTCGTCTTCGGTGTCGAAGATCCAGACAGGCACCGTGCCGATCAGGTGCAAGATTTCTGACATGATGCCAAATGATTTGCCGCTTCCGCTGTGGCCGGTCCAGAGCTGATGCTCACCCACCAGCAAAAACGGGAGCCTAAACGGCCCTCCCAAGGCTGGCCCGCGCACGACGCGCCCGATTTCGATGTCGCCTTTACATACCTCGTCATCGCCAGGCCCGGGCAGGAAAGGGTTTGTGTCAGCCTCGTTCATAAAGCACTCCATCTTCAGGTAGCGAGGAAGAGAATCTCGCCACCTGTCATTCTTGGCCAGAAGAGCTGCATCAACAGCACCTTGAGCCCCTTCATGGTTCTTGTAGCCCGCGACTTCTGCCAACATGCGCAGGTAATCTTCGTATTCCATGGGTTAACCTCGCTTTCAGAACCTTCTGTACCTAAGCGGAAGCCAAGTCCTGCTTCCCGAGAAAATATCTGAACTCCTTTTCGGATCGGAAAGTCTCTGAGTCCAATAGAGGTAATCGATCCTCTTTTCTAACCGCCCGATCGTTCTCAGGAGCTCTCGAAACCGCCAGTTTCTGGGCTTCCAACGAGTCCTGTATCCATTCGGTCTCCACGCCATAATCCCTCCTATCCGCTGTAGATGATGATGAAAGCTGTGACTACCACAGCAGCGAACACTGCCAACCGGATGACAATCTTCCCTACTCCGTGCTTCCAGCAATAGACCTGCTGCCCCAGCTCGATGTGGTCCTCAGGGCACACACACTTCCGGCACTTCTTGGAAGAACATCTCAACCCAGCGCATTCGGTGCACAGGAAGTTCTCGCAGATTACACATACTCCGCCCAGTTCCTCGAGCCGGCGGATGGTGCGATAGCAACCCTTGCATCGGTGCAGTTTCGTTTCAGTCAGCTCCTCGAAGCCCGTTTCGGTCATCCTGGCTGATTCTTCGGTTTCTATGGCAGAGCCATCCATTGCCCCCTCGCTGCCAAGGACAATGCGGCGCTTGTGTCTCGCCCCTCCACGACGCATTGCCTCCCACAAGGGACCATTACCATTCATGTGTTCCTCCTGGGTTCAATTTGCATCCCGCTCCAGAGCAACTTACGATTCGCAGCAGCACTCTTTCTCGCCACAGCCAGGGCACAAAGCGGCTCGATGACTAATGCAGGACCTGTCGGGACACCTTCCACCCTCGAGCGCTAGGCCGCATGCGTCGCAGAATTCCTGATCGCAATTCTCGCAATGGCGTTCCTTGATCTGGCCGCCACACCGATGGCATCTGTACGTCAGGGTTCGTGCGAAAGAAGGGATTCGGACTCGTCCAGAAAACCGCGGCCATCGCATTCGAGAGGGATCGTAGGGGGGCCGAGCAGGCAATTGGTGATCGAATTCCGGTAGCCCTGTGGGCTCCGTCTGCCTGTTGAGTTCCTTCAACTCTTCGAACCATCCCCTGTCCACGAAAGGCACGTGTTTCGGCGGTTCAGGGATTTCGAGCTTTTCTTTGACGAGTTGGTCTGCCCTCAAATGTTCTGAATCTGGCTGTGGCTCCACCTCAGTTGAAGCTAAACGCTTGAGTGCATGGAGGAATTTCTCTGCAGATGCTCCCGTCTCCTCGTTGGCGACAGTTCCTGCTTTTGCGTCACCTGACTGTTGCCGGCCCACCGCGGCGCCGGCCTCATTCGCGGCTTGGATTGCTTCCAGAGCAGGGTCAAAAATCAGAACACAATTTTCCAGAGGATCTAACCCGATGGGCGGCGAAACCACCGCCTCTTGTGGCGCAATCCACAAGCCGTTTGGATCGAATGGCCCCTTAAACACGCTGCTCCTCCTCGTACCTGTTCCTGCCCTTAAGCTTTAGAAGGAGCTCGACGTCCCGTTCGGTGAATAACCGACCCCTGGCATCCTCAGCGAATTGGGGGTATATTCCAGCCCGGATTCGATATCTGAATGTGTCGGCCTTGAGACCTAACGCCTTGCAGACGTCAGAGGTGCGGTAGAATCGCTTGTGGGGAAGCCCGAACTTATTGACTTCCGTTGGGATTGCCTTGCGGTAGGGCTTAGCAAGCTTCAGAAGGAGGGTGGTTACTTCACGGCTGCCGTCAAGAACCTGTGAATCCGCATCCCTGCGGATTCTTCAACGACCCCTCGCGCGAGTGCACCTGCACGCCGCCGCAGATCCAGCGCTACGTTTCAAAGATTTCGGGCCCGCTGCTCGACCGCATTGATATTCACATCGACATGCCGGCGGTGAAATACCGTGAACTGCGCGAGGAGGCGGCCGGGGAAAGCTCCGATCAGATCCGCGCCCGCATCGTGGTGGCGCGCGACCGCCAGTTGCGTCGCTATCAGGGCGAGAAGATCTACTGTAACGCGCAATTGAGCCCCCGGCAGATTCGCAAGTACTGCCACATTTCACCCGATTGCGAGCGCCTGCTCGAAAGCGCCATGACGCGCCTGGGCCTCTCCGCGCGCGCCCACGACCGCATCCTGAAAGTCGCCCGCACCATCGCCGACCTCGACAACGCCGAGTCCATCAGCAGCACCCACATCTCCGAGGCCATCCAGTACCGCTCGCTCGACCGCAACTACTGGACATAACCGCTGGCCGCTTGTCGTATGCTAGTATTCGTTCCAGGAGAAGGGAGAGGGCCATGGGATTGACCGTGCTGGAGATGGAGGTCGGCAACCCAGCCAGTCCTGAGATAACGGAGAAGATCGAGTTCTTGATCGATTCCGGCGCCCTCTACTCGGTGGTTCCCACGCCGATACTGGAAAGGCTCGGAATCAAGCCGCTGGCAACGCAGGAATTCCGCCTGGCGGATGGTTCGAAGATCGCACGGAAAAAGGGGGGAGCTCTTTTCAAGCTTGGGGATCGCATCGGGGTCGCGGATGTGATCTTCGGCGAAGAAGGGGACAGCGTGTTGCTGGGCGCCTTCACGCTCGAAGCGCTCGGGTTGAGCTTGGATCCGCTGCGACGAGGTTTGAGACCGCTCCCGATGATCTTGGCCCTCGCTCACCCATCTGCGCAGCATTAGCATCAATGCAGCGAAGGCCCTCGCCCAGCCCTGCCAAGATCTGCCCGGAGCTTTCTTTGCGCGCCTACGACGGCATCCTCAAAGTCACGCGTACCATCGCCGAGCTCGACGGCGATGAGTCCGTCTCTATTCCACACATCTCCGGGGAGATCCTGTGCCACTCGCTCGAGCGTAACTTTACGATGTAGAGCCGAAGGGATCGCATCGTGGTTTTAGGATTCAATATTGATGCAAACACGCTGGCGATGATGCCGTTGTGGTTTGTGGTTTTTCTGCTTTCGTTGACCTGTCATGAGGCGTCGCACGCGCTGGCGGCGAAATGGGGCGGCGACCCGACGGCTTTCCGTGGTGGCCAAGTCACGCTCGATCCGCGCCCGCATATCCGACGCGAACCGTTTGGGACGATCATCGTGCCAGTGGCTTCCTATCTCCTGAGCGGCTGGATGATGGGTTGGGCGAGCGCCCCCTACGATCCCCACTGGCAGCAACGCCACCCTCGGCGCGCGGCGTTGATGGCGCTGGCGGGCCCGCTGGCAAACCTCGCACTGGTTCTGGTGGCGATCGCGGCCATCCACACCGGAATCGTGGCCGGAGTTTTCGAATCGCCCGCCAGAATCAATTTCACGCACGTCGTGGACACAGTGGCGAGCGCGCCCGTCCAGGGGATGGGCACTTTTCTGAGCATTCTCTTCTCACTCAACCTGTTGCTCGCGGCGTTCAACCTGCTCCCGGTTCCCCCGCTGGACGGCATTTCCGTCATCCCCCTTTTCATGAGCGAAGACAGGGGGCGACGCTTCGCGGACTGGAGCCGGAACCCGTCATTCACGTTTGTCGGGATATTGCTGGCCTGGAAAGTCTTCGACTACATTTTTGATCCCCTTTTTCTGTTCGGTCTCAAGCTTCTGTATCCGGGGGAGAGTTACGGCTGAACGCCAGGTCAGGCTGTGAAATTGGTCGGCAGTCGCAGAATTCCGCGCTTGCCTCCCGCAAGACTCGGTGTATCGTGCTGCGAGCTCACCGGATGAGGGCGCGGCGAGCGCACTGATTTCGTGTTCCAGGTGGAGCGCTCATGGGTTCGATTCCTCTTAAGAGCCTTTATGATTGGTGCAAGGTGCCCGTGGACGAGCTTCTCGATCATCCCCAGCGTCGCGTGCCGCTGCGGCTGGTCAGGGATTCGCAGGAGATGGGCCGGGTGATGGCGCGCGAATTGATCGAGGTGGTCGCGGCGAACAACGCGCGCGGCGCCGAGTCGCGGGTGATCGTCCCCTGCGGGCCGACGTGCTGGTACAAGCCCTTCACCGAAATGATCAACGCCGAAAACGTCTCGCTCCGCAATGTGACGGTCTTTCACATGGACGAATGCCTCGACTGGCAGGGGCGCCCGCTGCCACGCCACCATCCTTACAACTTCCGCACCTTCATGGAGGAGAATTTCTACGGCGGGATCAAGCCGGAGCTGGCGGTCCCCGAAAAGCAGCGCTACTGGCTTTATCCCTGGACCATCGAAACAGTACGCGCGGCTCTCGCGGAAGCACCTGTCGACTTAACGATGGGCGGCTGGGGACAGGACGGGCACATCGCCTACAATCAGGCCCGACGGCATCCCTATAGTCAGATTACCCTCGAGGACGTGGCGAACTCCACCATCCGAATCCAGGAGAACAACCTGGATACTATCCTGGCGCTGGCGCAGCGGACGTTTGGAGCCGCCTATCAGTTCGTCCCGCCTATGTCCGTAACGCTGGGAGTGCGGGAGTGTCTGGCGGCGAAAAAGGTCCGCGTATTCAGTGACACGGGGGCGTGGAAGCAGACGGCGCTGCGCGTGGCGCTGTTCTCCGAACCGACGGCCGAATACCCGATGACGCTCCTGCAACGGCATCCCGACGCGCTCATCACCGCAACGCTCGAAACCGCGCGGCACCCCATCAGCGAACATCCGGAGTGGGAACTTTTCTGACCCTGGGGGACCTCCCGCCATGCGAACAATGCGTCTTGGTCCCGAGGCACGCAGGCGGCGGCTGGTGGGCGTCGGGGGCGTCGGCACAGGGATCTTCTTCGCGCTCGAAGGAGATCACGACCTGGGGCGGAACGAAAGCCGCATGGGCCGGCTCCTCGATGTCCGTGACTACTGCAAGCTCCATATCATTGCGCATTACGTCGCCGTACTGCTAGGAGCCAAGAAGAGCGGCTGGCCCTTCCATGTGCTGCCCGTCGCCCGGGTCGGGGATGACGACCGCGGCCGGCGCCTGATCGCGGAAATGGCGGCGGCCGGTATGGACACACGATATGTGAAGCTTGATCCCAAGCGTCCCACGCTGTTCAGTGTTTGCTTCCAGTATCCCGACGGCACCGGGGGAAACATCACTACCAGCGACTCTGCGGCCGCGGCGCTCAGCCCGCGCGACCTTGATGAGGTTCGACCCTGGCTGAGTTCGCCAGAGGGGGGCTTGATGGTGCTTGCCGCGCCGGAAGCGCCACTCGAGACGCGCATGCACCTGCTCAAGCTCGCCACCCGGGCGGGAGCTTTCCGCGCCGCCTCGTTGACCACGGGTGAAATCCCGGCGGCCCGCAAGCTGGGGATGTTCTCCATGCTAGACCTTCTTTCCGTCAACCAGGAAGAAGCCAGCGCGCTTCTGGGCAAGTGCTTTGACCCGGCCAGCCCGGGGACTCTGCTTGAGTGTCGCGCGGAAGCGCTGAAGGATTTTCACGGCCGGGCACGCATCGTCGTGAGCGCCGGTGCGCGGGGCGCCTTCGGATTCGACCTGGCACTGGGAAAATGGGACTACTGTCCCGCCCCGCCCGTCAAGGTGGCGAGTACCGCGGGGGGCGGCGACGCGCTGCTGGCCGGGCTGATCTGCGGCGAGGCCGCGGGGATGCCGTTCATCATCTCCGCGGCGCGGCGAAAAAGGCTCACCGACCGCCCGCTAAGCTCGGCGCTCGATTTTGCGGTTCTGCTCGCGAGCCTGACGGTCACCTCACCCCATACGATCCATCCTGATGTGAATCTGGACGCCATCGTCAGGTTTGCGCGGGCGGCCGGCGTGAGGTTCGCCCCCGAGATCAACATTCACTTCCGTTCTGGCCAAAGGGAGATTCGATCGCAACGCCCCACAGGCCGAACTCTGCGTCGCACTACCCGGGAGCGGACGCATTTTCTTGTATAATTCATTCTTCCTCGCTTCGGAATTCAGCGAGCACGAACTATCGGCCGCACGAGTGGGAAAGCGAGTCATCCAAGGGAGGCATTCGAATGGCACAGCGCACGGTGAACTGTGTAATCTTTAAGCAGGAACTGGCAGGTTTGGAGGAGCCGCCCTGGCCGGGCGAGCTCGGACAGCGTATCTACGAAAATGTCTCCCAGGATGCCTGGAACATGTGGCTCGACCGTTTGCGAATGATCATCAATGAGTACCGCTTGATGCCCGCCCGCAAAGAGCATCAGGAAATCATCGCCCAGCAGATGGAGCAATTTTTCTTCGGCGGTGGGGTGCAACTACCGCCCGGCTATGTCCCACCCAGCAAGAGGACTTGATCGGCGGCCCCCTTCTTTCCTTTTGCGAGGCCGAAAGTGGTTCCATTTGAGGCTGTGGCCACACTCAGGAGTTGGCTTACCTGCAGTTTTCCCGCTCGATGGCTCCGCCCGGCGTGGTCAGAGTGTAGGCGTACACACAATTTCCGCCGAGCTGGGTGTAAACGTAAATCTTTTTCTGCGACGGGTAATAGACAGAAATTTGATTGCCCATGACGTAGGCGAAAGGCGGCTCCGTGTCCACCTGCTCACCTAGCCCCCTCCCCAGATGCACGCCAGCAGCCAGCAGAATCGCTGCGACAAGGATCCGTAGAATATTTCCTCTGTTGACTGACATTTTCAACCCTCCAATTTGCGAGATTCTCCTTTTTGATACACCACATTTGAAGGCCTTCGGGTTATTGATTTTCGGGATGACGCTGCGTAAGATGGCGTAGGCCAGAACAAGCCCAATTCGGGACCATTTGGCGCCGCAACAATTGGTGGAAGCGGGGAAGGGGAAAGGTAGCCAATGGTCCTGAAACCGGACGGCGGAACTTCGATACTCATGGAATCTCCACTACGCTCAATTGTAATCCTCGTGTTCGTGTTCGCATTCTTCCTGGTGGCAAACGTCGGCTCGGTTCCCGCAGAAAGAGCCGAGGGAGCCGCGGCGTATAAGAAGCGCTGCAGCATGTGTCACGGCGCTGACGGAAAGGGATTCAAGGCCCTCAAGACTCCCGACTTCACCTCTCACCAGTGGCAGGCTGCGCACAGCGACGCAGCCATCACGGAAGTGATCAAGAAAGGGAAGAAGGGGACGGCGATGCCCGCCATGGCAGGCAAGCTAGGCGAGGATGAAATCCGGGCGGTCGTTGCCCACATTCGTAGCCTCAACAGCGATAAAAGGTAACTCCCAAATCTTGGCCAGGTCAGCCACCCCGCATCGGGGGGTACAGCGGTTCGGAGCAGAAAACGATGGACAAGGTGAGAGTAGGCTTGATCGGCGGCGGATTTGTTTCCGACATCCACGCTGAGGCGTTCCAGGAAGTTCCGGAGGCGGAGGTGGTGGCAGTCTGCAACGTGAATGAGGCGGCGCTCGAACCCTTCGCGCGGAAGTGGAAAATCCCGAACAGGTTCACGGACTACCGCAAGCTGCTTGAGCGCAAGGATGTCGATTTGGTCGTGCTGGGAATCCCCAACGATCTGCACGAGAAGGTGGCGGTAGCGGCGGCCGAAGCCGGAAAACACGTTGTGGTGGAGAAGCCGCTTGCGCAGACCCTGGCAGCCGGCCAGGCGATGGTGAAGGCCGCCAAGAAGCATCACGTGAAGTTGATGTACGCTGAGACGCTCTGCTTCTCCCCGAAATATGCGCGCGCCAAAAGACTGGTGGAAGAAGGCGCGGTCGGAAAACTCTACATGGTGAAGCAGGGCGAGAAGCACTCCGGGCCGCACTCCGACTGGTTCTACGACGTCCAGCGCTCGGGCGGTGGCGCCATCATGGACATGGGCTGCCACGGCATCGAGTGGGCGCGTTGGATGTATGACAAGGCAAAGCCCAAGAGCGTTGTGGCGCACTGCCAGCGCGTCTACCACGAGCGCTGCGAGGGGGAAGACAACTCCGTCATTATCCTGGAATTCGAGGGCGGCGGCATCGCCGAGATTGAAGATAGCTGGGTAAAACACGGGGGCATGGACGACCGCGTCGAAATCTTCGGGACCAAGGGCGCGATCTACTGCGACTTGCTCCACGGCAGCTCGATGGAAACCTACAGCCTGGAGGGTTACGGTTACGCGGTCGAGAAGGCGGGCGAGACCAAGGGCTGGACGTTCACTGTCTTCGAGGAATCCCACCTCTACGGCTTTCCCCACGAGATGCGGCACTTCACCCAGTGTGTGCTGAACGACCAGACCCCGCGTGAGACAGGCGAAGACGGCCTCGCCGTCCTCGAAATCATCTATGCTGCGTACGAGTCCGCGGGCAGCGGCAGAAAGATCACCTGGCCTTACAAGCCCAAGCAGCCGCGCGACATTCCTGTGAATTTGTGGCTCAAAGCATGAGGTATAAGCTCGCTTGTTCAGTCCCCCAGAGCGGGCGAGGGATTGTGGCCCACGGCCGCAGCCATGCGATGGCCCGGCTCTTGCTCATCACCGCCGTAGCTTTTTCCCGGCCACCGGTGTAAGATGAAGCCATTCCCAATTCCGGCATGTGAGTCGGAATCTGCCCGATTCAGAGGTCTCTCACATGAGTGACAGGAAATACCGTCAGCGCGGCTACCAGGAATCCGCCGGCGAGCGTGAGCCGCGCGAAAAACGACCGGCGAAAAGACCTGAGACCTTCGGCCCGCGCACGCCCTCGATGCCCGGCCGGCGCGAGGTCGTCCGCTGCGCCTCCTGCGCCACCATTCTCCCGCCCGGCCTCGACCTGAACGGCAAGTGCCTGAAATGCGGCTTTGAGCTCCATAGCTGCAAGATGTGCACCTACTTCGACACCTCAGCGCGCTTCGAGTGCACGCAGCCCATCACGGAACGCATCCCACGCAAGGACGCCCACAACGATTGCCCGCTCTATATGATCCGCTCCACCATCGAGCGCGAAACCTCCACCTCCCGACCCCTCGACGCTCGCGCCGCCTTCGAAAACCTGTTCAAAAAGTAACTCTGAGTCAGGCGGCTGACCCCTGGGACTGTCGCCTACCCGGGCCGTAGTGTCGGACTCTGTGGCTTCTCCGCGGGGAGGTCGCGTGGGGCGGGCAAGCCGAGGCAGAAGGGGGAGGCTTGGGGATCCTCCGCTGGAGGGGGAGCAGATTCTTCCGCGGCTTGCGTCCTTCGCCACGGATTTGTCCTTCCTCGCCGCGGGGAGTGCCATCGACGTTATGTCCCTTGCCCGCCTCGCCCGGGGGTAGTACCCTCGCCTTGACTCTAGAGGGTCCCTCGCAGGGATGAGCCATGCGCTTCCACAAACTAACCCTACTGATTATCACCTGCAGCTTAACTCCAATGTACATGTCGTGCGGAGGAGAACCCGCACCTTCCCCACCTCCTCCGCCCGCCCTGGGCGTCACGCTTTCCGCGTCGTCTCTGACCATTTATCAGGGTGGGGCGCCGGCCTCCATCGAGGTCACGATTACCCGGCCATCGAGTGTCACGGGCTCTGTGACGCTCACCACTTCCCTCCTTCCCCCTGGCGTCACTGCCCTCGTGGAATCCCCCGGAAGCGGCGATAAAGGCAAGGTTACGTTTAGCGCCGCGGAGCAGAATGGTGGGGCCGGGACTCATCTGGTGGTGATTCGCGCCAGCGGGGGTGGATCGAACGGCAGCGCCAACATGAACCTCGTGGTCGCAATCGTCGCAAGGGTCGGCACCTCGGTCGCGAACCGCATCGACATGTTCATGTCCACCTCGTTCCAGCCCGCCTCCTGGACAGACCAGTTCTTCATTAACCATCCCGAGGCCACCGTTCCGCTCGGCGAGCTGAATCCGCAGCACATCAACGTGCAGGTGCTGGAGCGCGACATCCCGCAGTTGACGCCGGCAACGGAGACTTCGCCCGGCCGGTGGGACTTCACCTACATTGACGGGATTCTGAATCCTATCTTCACCGTGGGCGACCACAGCCCGCTCTATCAGGTCGCCATGGGGCCGCTCTTCATGTACAGTTCGCCGGGTGAATTCCGCGACCCGACTTTCCAGGAGTTTGCCGATTACTGCGTCCGGCTGGTGAAGTACTATAATACCGGCGGTTTTACCGACGCCGACGGGCATTTCCATAAGTCACAGGCCGCTTGGCCCATCACATACTGGGGCATCTACAACGAGCCGAACATTAATGGCTTCACCCCGCAGGAATACGTCGACATGTACAACGTGGTCGTGCCGCGGATGCTCTCCGAGGACCCGAACCTCAAGTTCGTGGCCGTCGAATTGGCCGACTTCAGCAACGAACCGCAGCGATACCTGCCGACGTTCGTCGAAAACGTGCAGGCTCAGGTGGATGTCCTGGCCACGCACTACTACTCGTCGTGCAACCAGCGGGACACGGATCAGATGCTGCTCGACACGATCCCCGTGTTCGAAGACCATGTGAACTACATCTATTCGCAACTCCAGTCCAAGCCGGCGCTCGCCAGCGTCCCGGTCTGGGTGACAGAGAACAACGTCAACGCCGACTGGGACAGGGGCGACGGGACGAGCAACTGCAACCCGGGCCAGCCGTTCGTCACCGACCGCCGCGGCTCGAGTGCCTTCTTTGCGGCCTGGCGTCCGCTGGTATTTTCGCGGCTGGCGCAGGCGGGCGCGCGCGCGCTCCATCACTGGGGCTTCCACGCCGACCCGCAGTATGGCGAGGTGGACGGCGGCACGGCGCAGCCCTATCTGAGCTATTGGGTGGACTATTGGCTAGGACGCTATTTCCCGTCGCCTCCGGGTTCGGAGGTGCTTCAACTCACTGTTTCGGATACGGCTACGGTCGAAATCCTCGCCACGCACCATCTGCTCGACAACACTTACGTCATTATGATCGCCAACCATGCGGTCGCCGCATCGACGGACAACAACGGCACGGGCGCGCCGCGAACAGTTCGCCTGGATCTCTCTGCGCTTTGGCCGCTGAGCGGGGGGACGCAACTCACCCTCGACGCGCGGACCAACCCTGCGGTGCCGCCTGAGCCGCAACCCATCACTCCGGCCGAGCAGTTGGAGATCACCCTGCCGGGATACGGCGTGACTTTTCTCGAGCTGAAGTAGGTCAGGGGCAGGAGTCAGGAGTCAGGAGTCAGAAGTCAGAAGTCAAAAGCCGAAGACCAAGGGCAAAAAACCAGGGACTAACTCCCCACCTTCTCGATGACGGCCTGTGTAACTTGCTTCGTCGTGTTCTTCCCGCCCAGGTCGGGCGTGCGCACGCGGCCTTCCCCGGTCACACCCTTGAGCGCGCGCATTACGCGTTCCGCGGCGGCGAACTCGCCCAGGTATTCCATCATGAGCGCGCCGCTCCAAATGGCGGCGATGGGATTGGCGATGCCACGGCCCGCGATATCCGGCGCGCTGCCGTGCACGGGCTCGAACAGGGGCGGGCCGAGGCGCGCCGTGGGATTGAGGTTGGCGCTGGCGGCGAGGCCGAGGCTTCCCTGCAGCGCCCCGCCGATATCGGTAAGGATATCGGCAAAGAGATTGGAGCCCACGACGACATCCAGCGATTCCGGGTGGGTGATCATGCGCGCCGCGAGCGCATCGACGTGATAGTTGGCCACGCCTACGTCAGGATACTCCTTCGCCACCTCCCGCAGGACTTCGTCCCAGAGCACCATCGTGTATGGCATGGCGTTCGATTTCGTCGCGCTCGCCAGGCATTTGCGCGGGCGTCGTCGCGCCTGCTCGAAGGCGTAGCGGATGATCCGTTCCGTGCCTCGCCGCGTGAAGATCGAGGACTGAATGGCCACTTCCTCCGGCCTGCCGCGCTTGAACCGGCCGCCCAAACCGCTGTATTCGCCTTCGGTGTTTTCCCGGATGAACAGCATGTCGATCTCGGCGGGGCCTTTCCCGGCGAGGGGCGACGCGATCCCGGGCAGGATCGCCACGGGCCGCAAATTCACGTAGAGATCGAAGTTGAAGCGGATCTTGAGCAGCAAGTCGCGCAACGAGATGTGATCCGGAACGCTGGGATGGCCAATCGCCCCGAGATAGATGGCGTCAAACGGCCGCAGTTGCTCGAGCCCGTCTTCCGGCATCATCCGGCCACTGCGCAAGTAGTATTCGCAGCCCCAATCGAAGGCGTTGAAGTCGAGCGCAAATTGTCCTTCCGCCCGGGCCACAGTTTCGAGAACCTGCACCCCCGCCGGAATCACCTCCTTGCCGATCCCATCGCCGGGAATCATCGCGATGCGGTAGGTTTTCATGGCGACGGGAATTGTAACGTATTCCGCGTTGCATTCGGCCGGTACTCGACCGCTCGCTGTTTCGGGAGATCAACCTAATGCGCACGGCGACCGTATTCCACCCGCTTCCCCTGCCTTGTTGTCAACGGTTCCCACGGTGGCCCAATTCACGTGCCGTGGCAGTCGGGCAAGGTTCGGATCACAATCTGCCTTTTGAGTTCATGCGCTACCATTTTCTCGTGGGGTTTATCTCCGCCGAAGCGTGCAGAAATGCTAGCCGGTGCCGTGACCTGGCGCTGTGTCTCGCGTCGGGAATCAATCTGCTATAATGCGTTGTTCTTGCCGGGTTGAACAGGGAATGTAGCGATCTTCAGCCCGACTTTCGCGCACGCAAGGCGCTCATGTCAGGGATCATCGGATACATCGGCCACAAGCGGGTGGTGCCCGTGCTGCTGGAGGGCTTACAGCGGCTGCAGTACCGCGGCTACGACTCGGCGGGGCTGGCGGTGATCCGCGAAGGGAACCTCGAAATCCGCCGGGCGACCGGCAAGCTGCGCAACCTCGAGGAAGTCATTCGACTGAATCCCCTCGATGGCACCTACGGCATCGGCCATACGCGC
>Ga0073934_10004708_pt1 | contig 22171 bp, 25 predicted proteins | sample LarsenN4metaG_FD_76834 | JGI IMG/M metagenome (GOLD analysis project Ga0073934, IMG submission 76834) | Hot spring sediment bacterial and archeal communities from British Columbia, Canada, to study Microbial Dark Matter (Phase II) - Larsen... ...
ATATCGAGTCAAAGAACGAGCAAATCAACATGTAATACCGAATGACCTATCCAGTTTCATCCCCGAAAAGCTATCTGACGGGAGGACAAGGACAGAAATCGAGCGTTTTTCAAAGGTCTGTTAAGCGGGTTTTGATTCTAGCATTATGAGGGTTTTGGCAAGTCAGGAGATGTCGAAGGTTGTGTTCCATGCAATGCCACAGTAATGCTGTCTAAAGGAGGGCTATTGAGAGGAGAAAATCAGAAGGACAGAATAAGACTCAAGGCAATAATGTGGGAGTTAATAATTTTGCGATTGATCCGTGAGAACGGATTCCAAGAAATTCTCTCCGTGGATAACGTGCGTACTCGCCGCGAACGTGAACAATTTTTTGAAATGCGCGGCCGAGGTTGTTGGCATCAAATAGACTGCCCATGTGAATATGACAAATTTATAGCATTCATTAATCCAATTCGTCTTCTTGGAGAGGTGAAATATTATTCGAGGCCTATAACAAAAGATCACATTCGTCAATTTGTTGGGGTCCTAAAAGATATACAAGAAAACTATTTCACCACTGATTTCGACAATACACCTTCGGAACGATACACAGAACTTGGGGCTTTCTTTTCTTCAAGTGGTTTTGAAAAAGAGGCAGTAAAACTCGCTTTTGCCCATAATATCAAAACCGTTTCGCACAAAAATGTCTGGATTCTTGAACCTCTTAAACAAGCATTGGAAGATCTGGAAAATAATTATTTAACTGCAAGAGAATGTGTCTCAGCAGGAAGACAATCAGATTTTGTACGTGCATTCAAGCGTTGTATTGAAGGTGATGTAGGAGCAATTAGGGATTTCAATCACAGATTCATTCCTGCTGATGGTATTAATGAAGTAATGAATCGTCTCGTTGAGAGTTTCAGAGCTATCAATTGTTCTTTTGTGGCAACTACCAGTGGTGGTGCTCTTCTTCACTTTGTCGGTGAACAAAATTTCCCTGAAAATTTATTTCAAGATGCTGACCGTCAATTGACTAGAGTTTACTACTTTCGGAATGACTCGGTACGGTACTTCTATCTGGAATTTGCTGCTGATCAGCTCCGAAGAAGATATTACTTCAATCCGCCGATGGCGTTAGATCAGGCGGCATTTTATGGCCAGAGAGAAGTGGTTTATCAGAAACGTCAGCTTTTCAGGTCTATTCATGTAACACGTCAGATATCTGGATTGTCACGCAATCTCGTCCTCGAATTAGATCAAGACTGGTTGGATCAAGTTGAGGCTAGGATATAAAATGCCCATTTGTTTAGTAATATACTGACATTGCGAGGAAATCATGTCCGCATTTACACGAAAACTTGTAACTAAGTGGCACGACGAAGTCCCAGGTACTCGTTGGTTTCGCGCTGACCTTCACCTACATACCCTAGACGATGCGGTCGGTGGGAATATTTCTTGGCAGATACCGCCTGGTGTAACAAATCACAATGACCCAACAGATCCTATTACACGAACCGCTTATGTTCGATGCTTTCTCAAATCAGCTATTGCTGCTGGTATTGATGTTTTAGGATTAACACCTCATTCAGCACATGTTCCAGGGAATACTGGAATTAGTGTTGTTTGGGATATAGTTGAAGAGTGGCAGACAGGCAAAGACGACGATGGGATACCTTTTAGTGAGAAAATATACGCTGTGTTCCCAGGTTTCGAGCCGAGCGCATCAGACGGAAAAGGAGGCATTCACTTACTAGTTATTTTTGACCCAGAAATAGGTAAAGATCGCTATGTGAAAGCATTTACTGTTGCTACAGGCGGCCAGGACGTTTGGCGTGATGGCAATCATCAGACATCCACAAAGTCAACAAAAGAACTTCTTTCTTCTCTAAAGGATCTGAAGGATCGTGAAGGAGAAGATTGGGATTACTTGTGTATTGCCCCGCATGCGTTCAGTCCTAAAGGCGTGGTCGAGTCTTTGAAAGGGGACTTGGGGAAATACTTTACCCACGGCAATATCGCAGCGCTAGAGTTGAAAGATAACCATCTTGAGCAAGACGCGATTGATGCCCATAGCTATTTTTTAGAAGCCCATTTGCAACAGTATTGTCAGTCACTTATTCATAGCAGTGATGCATATGGGTTAGTTAGTGGCGGTCATCCTGGCCAGGTACCAAATGTAAACACCCCGCAGAAACGAGGTATCGGATATCGATACACACTAGTTAAACTAGCATCTGCTCGAATTGAGTCTTTGCGGCAAGCATTTCTGTCCAGTGACTCGCGTCTACGCATCGTGTACGAAAAGGATGCCTCGCAGCAACTGCAATACAGGAAAGATATCCCTGTCCCTGTCGACGTAAGCAGGCCATGGTTGCGTAGTATTACGGTTGAGGGAGGGACCTCATTCTTTGGCGGTAAAGACAAGAAGCAAGTCTTATGTTTCAGTCCTGATTTGACATGTATCATCGGTGGGCGAATGTCTGGCAAATCGACTTTGCTCGATGGAATTCGAATCTACTGTAAGATAGCTGCTCCGCAATCGTCAAACCTTGCCGACGACGTTAAGCATCGTTCGAATAGCTTTCTGAGTGGAAACCCAACCATATCGCTTGACATTGCAAGCCCAATAGCGGCGACCCTATCACCTAGCGAAAGATGGCCGGCTAGGTTCTTCACACAGCGTGAACTGGCCAGTATTTCAAAAGATGCCGATAACGTCAGTAAAATTCTCTATCATCTTGCCCCATCTGGAAGCACGGATCTTTTTGAAAGAGACAAGGCCATCGTCGAGTTTGATGGCCGTCTGAGTTCTATGATACGTACGATAACTGATGCACATGCTGTACTTGCTGAAAGTGAACAAGCCTTCGAAACTGCAAAGAAGGCACGTCTGGCTTTGGATGCGTTTAAGGAAGCAGGAGCTGATTCATTGGCCGTAGCCCAAGCCGACCAAGGTCGGGCGAAAGGATTCTCGTCCTCTGTTTGCACCGCTCGAGAGAAATTGTCGGCGGTACATACAATGGTGACCGAGATCCAGCCCCCAAAGTTAGAATCATCCGATTTGCCAGTTACTGCAGATATCAGCCCACAAATCGAATCAGTTGCCAATAAACTGGAAGAGGCTGAAAAGGAATTGCTCAAACTGATTGACATCTCAGCTGGACTGGTACAAGCCGTCGGCAAACGAACTGATGACCTCCGTGCATGTGTTCAGAAGAGCCTCGTTGATCAAGGGAGAATGGCCGAAGAGCTTAATCAGTTTGAAGCCCTGTCAAAAATAGCAGCGAACTACGAATCGTCCCGCATTGCCTATGAAGCAGCCAAAGCAGCCCTGAAGAAGGCCGAGGATGATTTTGCTACGGTTGAAGGTGAGCGACAGGTTGCAGTAAAGGAACACCGCGAGTCGTTAGAGGAAATCATCAAACAGGTGAATGTAAGTATCACTAGCATTCGAGTATCCTTGGCAAAGGCAGCAACGCGATCCAATCTTGATGAGTGGATTAGAGAGTTTAAGGAAGCAGGCATTACTCGTTGGTGGAACGAAAATCAGAATGTGACGGATCCGTCCATTCTTTATGCTGCCCTCTGCGAAAACAAGTTATCGAAGGTGGGAATGAGCGAAGCTGTGGCAGCACGATTTGTTGAACATATGACAGTTGCCAGAAGATACCAGTTGCGGTCAATGCGAAGCGACGATAAATGCCTTATTGCGGCTCATGTAGGCCCTGGTGATAAATTTAGGTTAATAAGTAAACTGTCGGGTGGAAAACAGATCAGCGTACTTTTGTCTCTCTTACTGGAAAGCTCTGATACATCCCCACTAGTTATCGATCAGCCGGAGGATGAACTGGACAAAATATTCCTTGCTGAAACATTATTGCCGATCTTACGTCGGCTCAAAGGTAAACGACAAATCATCTTCGCAACTCATGATGCGAACCTAGTCGTAAATGGTGATGCAGACCAAGTCATACACATCGAGGCCGATGCCGATAGTGCACATGTGAAAACGCAAGATGCTATCGACAATCCTGAAATCCGCCATGCAGTCCTCACTGTGCTAGATGGCGGAAGAGACGCCTTTGATCTTCGGAAACGCAAGTATGGTTTTTGATATAAGCCAAGTTGAACAAAAATAAAATGAGCTGATACGGTTCAATATGTTGCTAACATTCCTCCACACCGCCGACATCCACCTCGGCAAGACATACCGCACGTCTACCGGTGAAGCCGAACGCTACGAAGACTTCTTCCACATGCTTGGGGGCATCGTGGCCGACGCAATAGCTGAACACGTGGATTTTGTCCTCATCGCCGGCGACCTGTTTCACACCGGCCAGATCCTTCCTCGCACCTTCGCCCGCACAATCGAAACCCTCCAGCCCCTGAAGGACGCCAGCATTCCATGCATCGCCGTAGAGGGAAACCACGACTGGATTCACCGTCGTGACAGTATTTCGTGGATGGAGGCGCTGTCACAGATGGGTTATATCCATCTCCTCCGCCCTACTCGAACAGAGAACGGCGGCTACCGCTTCGATCCGTTCGACTCTGAAACTGGTATGGGCGGCCACATAGAGATCAATGGGCTCAACATCTACGGTCTCGGATACATAGGCGCCCAGGCAGGCGTGCATGTGCCGCGGATCTGTGAAGCAGTGGAGACGAAAAACAACATTCTCCTCTTCCATGTCGGAATCTGGACATACTCGCCCGTTGAGATTGGTAATATGCAGCCGACAGAGGCTCTGCCGCTTGCCGATGTCTTTGACTACGTGGCTCTGGGCCATGGCCACAAACCGTATATCATTGAGACCCCAGAAGGTCGCCCCTACGCCTTCAACCCGGGTTCGCCGGAGCGGGTGAACTTTGGAGAGGAAGGGTATGACAAGGGGTACTGGTTTGTAACCGTCGAGAACGGCAATCAGCAGACTGAATTCCGGCGGACAGCTCCCCGCCCCATGAATACTGTCTCCGTGAGCCTGGATGGCGCCGAAAGCGTTGATCAGGCCCTGAACCATCTGCGGGAGCACCTGGCCGAAAAGCTGAACGGTGTTGGAGAACGGCCCCTGATCGAGATGAAAGTCACCGGCCGCGTCCGGTTCCATCCTTTTGAGCTGGGGCGCGAGCGGCTTCGGTCACTTGTCGAAGAGCTGGCCGAGCCGCTGCACGTGGAGATTAAGAACCACTTGTCCCTGGTGACGGGAAGAGGGTTGGAAGAAACTGAACGTCGGAACCTGGAAGAGATCGAGCGTGATGTGCTGCATGAATTGATCGGTGCCAACAGCGCATGGAAAGGGAAAGAGGACGAGCTCGTGTCGCTGGCAACAGCCATCCGCGACCAGGTGCTGAAAGGCGACACTGAGGGGGAAGAGCTTTTTGCTCTCTTGAAATGATGCAGATACTTTCGATCCATCTCAAGAACATCAAATCCCATCGGGACACGGAGCTTGTCTTCTCCCCCGGTATCAACGTCCTCTCCGGGCCGAACGGGGTGGGTAAAAGTACCGTTTTCGAGGCAATCGGGTATGCCCTTTTCGGCGTCGATGCACGGGATTTCGTTTCCAATGTCGATCGCTTCCTCACCATCGGTGCTAAACGGGGAGAGATATCCGTCACCTTCGCCGCCAGCGATGGCGACAGTTACCGGGTGACGCGCACTGTGGGGACTCCGGCGACTTGGAGACTGGCGAAGGGCATGGGCGGCATTTTCGAGGTCGAGGACCATGCCGGTGCAGAGGAGACTGAGGAGCGGATTCGGGAACTTCTTGGGCTCTCCAGGGGAAGATCGCTGGCCGAGCAGTTCAAACTGGTGATTGGACCTTTCCAGAGCGAGTTCCTCGGGCCTTTTGTCAAGAAACAGACCACGAAGCGAAAGGAAGACTTTGACGAGATCCTTGGGATCGATTCCTGGCGCAAGACCTTTGACGGCACGAAAGAACTGGGGAATATCATCAAGGCGAAGCTCGCAAACCTGGAGACAGATATTGCCGGGAAGGAGGAGCGTATCGCCTGTCTACCGAAACGACAGGAAGAACTCAAGGTCCTGATCCTGGAAGAGGAGAATAAGGGAAACGAACTGAAAGTAGTTACCGCGGATCTCGTCGTCGTAGTCGAACTGCTGCAAGCCCTTGAGGAAAAGAAAAACGGAATCGAGCGACTTCGCAGCGAAATTGTCCAGGTGAAACAGAGTATCGTTTCTGGGAGCGAGCATATAACCTCTCAGAAGGCGCTGGTTGAACAGGCTGAAACAGCGGCCCGAACCGCTGAACAGGCGCGGCCCGGCAAAGAGCGATACGAGGCATCCGAAAAGATACTTCAGGAACTCCGTGAGCGGGAGAAGACGAAACAGGCACTGGATAAGGAAATTACCGCTCTGAACCTGCAGGCAACTTCGGCGCGTCAGTCCGCTGACCACGAAGAAAGTGAAGTCGTTCACCAGGAAAAGAAACTCCAAGAAGATCGAAAAACGGTCTCATCCGAAGAGAATGAACTGCGTCAGAGCCTGACCAAGCTTGTTGAGGAAGAAACACGTCGGCAATCCGCAGTCGATCATGTGAAGAGAATCGATGAGCTATTTCGAAATCTTCCTCTGATGAAGATCGAAACCTATGTGCCGTACCTCCGGGTGACTCTCGGGAGGCTTGTGGAACTCGATAGCAGTATCCACGAAAAGAACAGCCTACTCCTAGCCGAGGAGGAATGGAAGACTGCCGCCGCAACACTGGAGCCCCTTCGCAAGGAGCGTGAAATTCTGCTTGCAGAGAAAGCCCGCTCCTTGGGGAAAATGGCAGGGTTGACGGAGGGAGAAGAAAAACTGCTTGAGGGCAGCTGTCCGTTCTTTGGCGAACCATGCGGGAACATGGATGGCAAGCAGTCTCTGGAGGTCTTCCCGGAGCGAAGGCAGCAGATCGAAAGGGAGATTGCGACTATTGACGCAGCTATTTCAGCGCTGGAAGTCAAGATTACTTCAGCTGAGGCTGCCGGAAAAGAGATGGATAAATTCCGATTGCTTCGTGCCGAGATTGCCAACCTGGAAAAGGAGCGGACCGCGAAAGAGAAAGAGCGGGAAGAATACCTCCGGCAACTTGACCCTGTCGGCATCACCACAACCTTCAGTGCATGGGTAGAAGAGCATCAACTCGACGATTGTCGGAAGATAGGGGGCAAGCTTAAGACCGGCGTTTTCTCGGGAGAACCATCCGCACAGCTTGTCACCCTCGAAGAGTGGGAAATACGTTGTCATGACGTGGCGTCTGAGGCAAGGACAATAATCGGCAACATGATGACTACCGCGGAGGCGCCTCTTGCCGCTGTCAGAACGGAGAAGGCCAAGATTGATGCCCGAGTTCATGAACTTGATCGGCGTTCGCAAGAGTTCTCGCAATCGGAAAAACTTATCGGGGAAAGGAAGAAAACCGCCACGCTCCAGCGCGAGACGGCCGAGAAGGCGGAACGTGAGAAACAGCTGAAAGTTGAATTGTTGACCGCGTATCAGAACGTCGAGGCCGGAATCCGGGATGCCGAAGAGGTGCGCCGTCTTTCGCAGTCCGACCACGAACGTTACCTCCAGGCCGAACCTATTGCGAAAGACCTCCCGAAGCGGCAAGAGACGCTGGAGAAGTATCAGAAGCGCCTTACAGACCTTGAACTGGATCAAGCTGTGAAAGAGGCCGGTCTGCATGAAATTGAGCCGGACTACTCACCCGAGGGGCATGCCGAACAGCAACAGAAGAAAGAGACTCTGCAATCATCCGAAGCGACACTGAAGGAGAGCCTGAAGAATCTCGGCCAGAACCGGCAGCGTTTGACTGCGGAGATCACCGAATTGGAGAAGGTCCAGGAGGAGATTCGCCTTAGGCAGGAGGAATCACGGGATCTCCGTAGGAAGGAAGAGCTGGTCAAGTTCCTCCGCAACAAGGTCTTTAAGAACGTTTCGGCTCAGCTTTCCGAGCGGTTTCGGGAGGAGATCACCCTCCGCGCCGACCGAATCTACAGGACGATTTCAGAAGCTGACGAGGAGTTGATCTGGGGGGATGACTACAGGATAGTTCTCCGGGACATGGTTGACGGCGAGGTGCGGGAGCGCACCGACGATCAACTCTCCGGTGGCCAGACCATGAGCGCCGTAGTTGCGCTTCGTCTGGCCCTGCTACAAACCATCGGCGCCCGGGTGGCTTTTTTTGATGAGCCAACCTCCAACCTCGATGCCTCACGGCGTGAAAACCTCGCCCAGGCTTTCCGGGCCATTGATCATGGGAAGGAAGAGGTGACCGATCATTGGTACGACCAGCTCTTCCTCATCAGTCACGATGTGGCCTTTACCGAGATTACCGACCAGATGATCAATTTGGGAGAATAGTGGTTAGTCATCCGCAATCTATTGGCTGTATTCAGAATGTTACGGAGATATGATGGCACGAAAAAAGACGAGTCCAATTGAAGACATGATTCTAATCGTCAGCAAGTTGCCGTGGTGGGCGGGGCTTGTTTTGGCATTGGCGTCATATCTGGTTCTGCATGCGATTGCTTCACGACCCGTCATGCCCGCAGCCACTTCGCCCGGCCAGTTGGGTGATGTTGTAGCAAAAAGTCTTTTTACAACCATGGCGATGTTTGGTCAATTTGTCTTGCCCATCGCATTCGGTTTTGGGGCACTACTTTCTGGAGTCACTGCCATACGTCAGAAGAAAATCTATGACAAGGTGGCAACTCGACCGGGTGTAGCAGCTCTCAATGAAATGAGCTGGAGTGATTTCGAGCGATTGGTCAGCGAATATTATCGGCGTAACGGATTCCAGGTAACCCGTGAGGGTGGCAATGGCCCGGACGGGGGCATTGATCTGGTTCTTCGTCAAGGAAACGAAACATACCTTGTCCAGTGCAAACAGTGGAAAGCATACAAGGTCGGTGTGCAACCGGTCCGTGAGTTTTATGGCGTCATGTCATCACGCGGCGTTGCCGGTGGATACTTTGTTACATCTGGGGAATATACGGAAGAGGCCAAGACTTTTGCACAGGGCCTTAATTTAACCCTCATTGATGGCCGCAGGCTCCGCCAGATGATCGATGTTGCCAGCAAAAATATCACCGCTTCAGCAGCAGGACAAACAACTGCGCCTGCGCCAATTCAGTCAGCAGCCACATCACCCGTTTGTCCAAAGTGTAGCTCAGAAATGAAGAAGCGCGTGGCACGCCAAGGTACCAATGCCGGTAAGGAATTCTGGGGATGCGCTGCCTATCCGAAATGTAACGGTATCAGGCCTATATAGATTTTAAGTATGGAATTATAATGGAACCAGATCTCCAAATTACACTGAAGGGCTTGCCGGAAGATATGGGCTGCGCTATTGGGAATGCAGTTGCAACTGCGGTAAGAACCTTCAAAGAGGTAGATAGTGAGTTGGACTTCCGGCGAATGCATCGAATCGTCGTGACGACTGATTTTGCTGGTGAGTTGGCCGAGTTGTCTGCTGCCACGGCTTCGGGCAATTCGATTACCCATACGAATGAGGACTACGCTGTGGCAATAGCAAAGGTCATGATCATTCCTCACGGCGATGAATTTGAGATAGTACCCGTTATAAATGCCAATTTCGCTGCGGCTCTAGCTCAGGAAGAATCGAATAACTTTGACAGGGAACAATTTCGGAGCGCACTCCATTTTCTTCATCATGAACTTTGTCATGTACATGACGACAATAAGAAAATAGATGCGTTTGCTTCAGACATGTTGCGCACTCGCTACAGGGGGAAAGACATGTACATCCGCCCGCTAGCGGAAGTATGCTGGTCTGAATATATTGCTACCTTACTCTCGTGCAGCACTGCGGGCGAAAATGATATTAACGGAATGACGGAGAGCTTTGCTGATGCAGTAAAGCGTACCAAGCCAGAAATTGACAAAGAAATTCTCTCTTACCGATACCATGCAGACCTTATGAAACTTCTCGAAGCATTTGGCCGGCATGGAGAATTTCTTGCCAAGGCCGCTGCATATACACTTGGTTATGTTGACGGAATCGGGAAACCTTTAGTCGAACTGTCGAAGGATGCTTCGGAGGTCCTTGCGGGTTCATATTTCGAGTCGACATGGAACTCTATGCATACTGCCCTAAGGAATATGCTGACAGTATATCCCGAAGGTTGGAAGGACCTGTCAATTATGGATGAACTTGCCGGAGCTATAGAAAGCTACTATGCCGATATGGGGTTGGTCTTATCCACGACAGAAGATGGCCAAGCGTACTTGGACGTTCCATTCAGACCTGAAACCATGCCGAGTTCATAACATCCTCTTATTTCATTTCATGACAATTAAATATAGTATGTCCAAGAATAATGGACATACTATGCATTATTCGGAGGTTTTGTGGTTGATTACGAAGATTTGCTGGCAGCGCTTCAGGAGTTACTTGAAGCATCCAGCGCCATGGCCAGCGGCCAGTTGCCTACGGCAAGCCAGCTTGAACGTTACCAGTGTGCCCGGGAGTAGGTGCAACGGCTGATTGATCGTGAGGAGAAGGCGAAAAACTCCCGTATGTAGATACTTGCTACTTTTTCGGCGGCGGGGACGTTGATGGTCCCTGACCTGTCGAAGGAGTTGGCAAGCTCGGCGGTGTGTAGCCTGCACCTGGTTTTGGATTGGATGGAAGCTGTGCCGGAGCATATCCGCGATTACCGTTCGTCGAACCGATCTTATTGTTCATTTCCGAGTACCTCCTGACGTTGAACGTTGTGAAAAGAATTGTGAGTATGAGCCCGGTAAAGAAAAGAGCCCCGGCAAACATGTTCAACCTGTTCGTCCGGGCGGTGTGCGGATTCGGTTGATTCGCACTCTCAAAATCACGGGCAATTTGTGATTCGAGGCGTTGCATCTGCACATCAATGGCTCTTCTGCTCTCGTACTGGGAAAACAGAACACAGGCAATCGAGCTGCCGAAGGCACACCATGCCGCAATAATCAACGGGAGTTCGATGACGTCCTTCAGCGGTACGATATCTTTGAGAAACGTCATGGAAAGGGCGAGCGCTCCGGCGGAAAGGGTCAGGATTGCTTTTTCGGTGTGCTCGCTCGCTGTTTTTCCGGCTTCCCAGAGATGCTTACGGTATTCCAGGTAAAGCGCACCATCGTTATTCCGGATTTCATTCCTGCGTCGTGGCCGCTTGCTAGCCTTTGGGCGGGAATGGGTCATTGCCATGACTGTCTGATCCTGAAATTTTGCCATCCTTGTTGTGAATGATAAATTCACTCCCTTGGTTCTGGCTGATTCTTCTCCCTTGATCAATTGCTTCTTTCTTCGTCTCGGTATGCACCGATACACGCTGCGCTCCGGGCTTCACGACATCCCAGCCTCCATTCGAACCTGGTACTACATGATGTTCTTTGCGTGGCATGGTTATTCTCCTTTGATTGCTTATGTGCTAGATGTGGTGTTGAACTTGCTGGTATTGTCAATATATGGAGGGCAGGTTGGTTTGTCAAGGTGCTATATAATAAAATATTATATTGTTGACTTCAGTGTATAATATTATTATATTTATTGTTGGCAGAAAGGGGGATTTTGATGTCGAGAATGGAGTTGGCTGAGCGCCTGCGAAGGGCCCGCGAGGCCGTCGGGCTGTCAATTGGCGAAGCTGCAACGCGTCTTGGTTTCGGTAATTACCAAACGTTGAGTAATATCGAAAAAGGGGATCGTGAGGTCAAGGCGAGTGAGTTGACGCAGTTCGCCAAGACATATTTCTGCAGCCTGAACAGTCTTCTGATTGGGGAAGAGGTACCGCAACCGGCAGTTCATTTTCTCTGGCGGAGAGCGCCATCCGAAAGGAAGGCAGAAATAGAGGCTTCGATAAAGCACAGGTTCGAGGAATACCATTTGCTCGAAAAGCTGCTGGGTTTGGCTGAAGAAGGGACAGGACTCGCAATAACGGTTTCTCCGGCAGATATTCGCAACTACCATCAGGTCGACGCGCTTGCAGCCAGAGTGAGCAACCTTCTGAATATGGGGAGTAGACCGGCATTGTCTCTTCAGAAAGTTATGGAACAGGTACTTCGTACCAAGATCCTCTTCGTGGAGTTGTCAGAGTTTGGATCGGCAGCCTCAACGGTACATCCGGATTTTGGTGCCGCAATTGTTGTCAATAGTGAGGAAGCTCCCTGGCGCATCAATTTCACGCTTGCCCACGAGCTCTTCCATATCATCACCTGGAATACGTTCAACCCTGCCGATCTTGAACAGGATGAAGTCCTTTTCAAAGACATCGAGAAAAAGGCCGAGCGTTTCGCCTCGACCCTTCTTCTTCCTGAAAGCGCTGTCCGGGAAGAACTGAATGCGAGGATAAAGGAGCAGAAACTCTCTTTTTCGGACATAGTAGATGTTGCCAGGGAATTCGGGGTTTCAACAAAGGCTTTGCTCTATCGAATGGCTAACATGCGCTTGATTGAGTGGGAAAAAGCGAACGATCTGGCAAACAACGATGAACTGCTCATGATTGACCGGCGCATCAGAAGGGATACGGCTATTGAGGCTCCCTCCTCGGAAAGATTCTCACTTCTGGCAGTAAAGTGCCTCCGGAAAGGCTTGATCTCGCGCGGCAAATTCTCTGAATTGCTTGACATTGACCGTGCTGATATCGACGAGTTTCTTGAATACCGGGGATTGAGTGAGGTGGAGGGCGAGTCGATTGAAATTATGGCTTCTTGATGCTGATGTTATCATCAAATTACTCGAAATAGATGTATTCGACAGACTTGTTGCTATGCATGAACTGCATGTCGCTTCGACCGTGGTCGATGAGGTAAAGTATTTCCGCAGAGGTGGGCAGAAATTTCAGGTTAATTTTCGACAGCAGTATATAGAAACCCATCGTGTGATTGAGACTACGGCAACCCCCGAAGAGATGCAGGATGTTCTTCGCCGGTTGCCGCCGTTGCGTCAACAAGCTGTTCACGCAGGCGAGATTGAATCGCTTGCAGTTCTTGTCAGACAGGAAGACCTCACCCTTTGCACGTTCGATTCAGCGGCAATCAAGACACTTCCTTTTCTCGATGTCACTGAACGTGCGGTTTCTGCGGAGCGCCTCCTGCAAACTTCAGGACTGACCTTGTCGCCAGGCTTCAAACTTGATCCCAGGCTCAGTGAGGAATACTTTCGATCCAACATCGAGCAAGGCTTGCAAGAGTATATCTATTCACATTGAAGCTGAATTCCGGTTGATCTGTTTACGCTGAATGAACAAAGGGAAGGAACAGGAAATGAAAGTTTTTCGCGATTTGTATATCAGGCTGAATGGGGCCAAGGTTGAAGATCTTATTGAACAGTTCACTGCTCAATGTGGCGATCATTGGCACAGGGCATTGGATCGTGAAAAAGATGCCGGCTCAATTGGAGAAAAAGCCTTTAGTTTTGAACATACAGCGGGTGATGGACTTGAGAGGGCAGGATTGTCCTTGTTTCAGAAAGAGGGCGACACCTGGTACGTTCCGAACATTATTCCCCTTGATCGCAGCGAGCTTTCCCATGATCAGTACAACAAAATTCTGGAAAATTTTCTCGACACCATTGTGCGACCGTCCATCGCAGGGCTCCCGGTAACAGCAGAACTGACAGGAGACGTATTGTTCCTGAAGGATGTTGTCGGTGAAGATGTGGCAGCGCTGCTCCGTAAGTTTTCAGTGTTGGCGAATAAATCAACCGGTAGTTCTCATCCGTGTGATCGGAATCGCTGGTTTGATTTCCTCATTGCTGTTCAGAGAAAGCGTATACCTCTCGACTCTGACTTGTTGATTCATTCATTAGTGGAAGATGCCTGGTCAGAGGACAGGGCTCATGACCTTGCAATTGAGTATGAATTTGCGATTGGTCTTCTTGATTATAAAGAAGGCAAATGACCATGTTCATCGAAGTTGATGAGGTATGTACTGCCATTACAGCTAAACCGGCGCCGGTTCTTTTCCTCGACACATGCACCATATTGGATGTGCTCCGTGCTCCATGCCGTGAGACAATTAGTGTAGAAGAGATTTCGGCGGCCATGGCTTTGATAAGACTTAACGGACAGCCTACTCTCGGTGTATGGCTTGTGACTAATGAAACAGTCCATGGTGAATGGACTGCAAATCTCGATACTGTCAAAACCGAGTTGGAAAGAGAATCGAAAAAAATTGAGAGGCTTCGTTCCAGGCTTGTCGATGCTGTCGATATCGTATATGGCAGAACGCACGAAGTCGGTCACCGAGTTGAACACCGTAAACTTTCAGAGCACCTTGAGAACCTTTCAAGGCAATTGGTTTCCGTCTCACAGAAGATAAAGATAGCCGATTCGCACAGCCTCAATGCTATGAACAGGGTCCGAAAGTATATGGCACCAGCGTGTCGTGGTAAACAGGAGGCAAAGGACTGTGAAATCTTTGAGGCTTTTCTTGATGTAGGCCGAACGTTACGAAGCAAAGGATTTGCAGACTCAATCTGTTTCGTGACAGCCAATACTGATGACTACGGAAAACCTACTGAGACAAAGAATCCGCTCGGAGCTGAGTTGCTGGGCATAAATGCCCGGTATGTTGGATCTTTGAGCTGGGCATTGGCTGTGGTGGAGGGGCGAGGATAACATACGACAATAGAATTTACCCTCTGTTAATCCGATCTTTTAAAACGGAACTCGGCTTGAAGGTCAGAACCTTCCTTGATGAAATGGTTATGGTCTCCCCGGTCTGCGGGTTCCTACCGTTTCGGTCTGCCTTCTGCCGAACCACAAAATTCCCGAATCCGCTTATTTTCACATGCCCTTCGGTCGCAATTGCTTCCTTGAGAATTTCCAGAGTGAGGTCCACCAATTCAACGGCTTCTCTCTTTTGGCAAGAGAGCTTTTCATGTATTAAGTCGGCTAAATCGGCTTTCGTCATCCCTCGGACCTCTCATTATATTGATGAACGCTGTAAATACCACAAGTTGCAATCAGTTTCCAAATAAAAAGGCGCCTGCGCACAATCTCTTTTAAACGGAGGCCATATGTCCTGACGGACATATTTCAGTGCTACAGTGTATTGTGATCGATATAATTTATCCGTACGGAAACATTTATTGACATTTCCCTTTAAAATGGCGTAATGTGTCCGTACGGGAAAACTATTTAGCCTTAGAAAGGCAAACATGGGACGCCAGCGAGAAGATATCGATCACGAACCCGCCTACGGAAAAATTTCCACCTCCGAAGAGCTGGGGAGAATCATCCGCTTTAAGCGGAAAGAAATTGGTGTGCGTCAAGAAGTAGCCGCCGGGATGACCGGGGTGGGGACGAAGTTTCTTTCCCAGCTGGAAAACGGGAAAGAGACCGCGGAATTGGGAAAGACGCTGCAAGTGCTGCGAAAAATGGGGCTGGAGGTCTACATTTTCCCCCGTTCCTCCGATCCATTCAAGGAGCGGTAAATGCCCGCTACTCTGAATGTCTATTGGGAGAGCCGCTTCGTTGGGGAGTTAACCCAGGATGGTGTCCGGCTGAGCTTTCGCTATGACGAGAGCTATCGTTCTCTGAGTGCGGCTTTGCCGCTGTCACGGCATCTGCCTCTCAGGGATGTGGCTTTCGATGATTCCGCCACGCGGGCTTTCTTTGCCAATCTCCTCCCCGAAGGGGATATCCGCCGGCAGGTGGCGCGTCAACTCGGCGTCTCGTCAGAAAACATCTTTGCCATACTGGAAGGTATCGGTGGGGACTGTGCCGGAGCGGTTTCCATCCTCCGTCCCGGTGACTTTCGCGGTTCCTCGGGGCACTACCGGCCGATTTCGCCCGAGGCACTGGCTAAGGAACTGGAAACTCTTCCGTCGCACCCCTTTCTTGCCGGCGAGGAAGGGGTACGGCTATCCCTGGCCGGCGCCCAGAACAAGCTGCCTCTCTACGTTGAATCCGGTGAGTTCTTCATCCCTGAAGGGGACCGCGCTTCGTCGCATATCCTCAAGACCGCCATTCCCCAACTTGAGAACACGGTTGCCAACGAGGCGTTCTGCATGAACCTGGCGCAGAAGGTCGGCATGCCGGTCCCGATGGCACAGGTTGTCGAAATTGGTGGACAGCAAGTCTACATGGTCGAGCGGTATGACCGGAAACGGACCGCTCCCGGAGAAATCGAGCGTCTGCACCAGGAAGACTTCTGTCAGGCCCTTGGCGTAATCCCCGAGATGAAATACGAACAGGAAGGTGGTCCCGGCTTTCAGGCATGTTTCAGGCTGGTTGAAGAGTGGAGCGACGAACCGATCCTCGACACCCTGAGTCTCCTCAAGTGGGCCTTGTTCAACTTTCTGATCGGTAACGCCGATTCCCATGCAAAGAACCTGTCTTTCCTCTATGCCGGAGGGACGGTTCGCCTGGCGCCTTTCTATGACCTGCTCAGCACGGCGGTGTATGCACGAGTCAGCAACAAGTTCGCCATGAAGATGGGAGGGCAGAGGGACCCCCGCTACCTGATGGCGCCCCATCTGGCCCGCTTTGCAGCAGAAGCGGGGATAGAGCTGCGGACCGTCAAAGCACAACTGCTGGAACTCTGCGGTAAGGTTGAGCACGCAATAGGACCGCTGGCCGAATCTTACCGGCTAGCGAACCTGCATCCGATCATTATTGAAGAGATTGTCCGTGTCGTTGAGCAACGGCTGCGAAAAGCGCATTCACTGGGGGGCAGTTGAGCAATGAGTCACTTAATCCTTCAGTATTGCGCTCAAAACCTATATTTAAACATAGTATGTCTAAAACATATGTACATACTATAAATACCCGTAACGAACTTCTGGTCATCGAGGCCGGAGAAGAGCTTACAGGGTCGCGATTGGTACGATCTTGTCTGGTATGCCGCCAACCATCCCCAGCTGAATCTTGGCCATCTCGAACAGCGGATGCGACAGACCGGTCACTGGAGCGGCGAACCGAGTCTTGCGCCGGCAACGTTTACCGATATATTGTACGACGCAATCGACCGGCTCGATGTGAATCAGGCCAGTAAAAACGTGGCGCCGTTCGTCAAGGATCAACAGATGCTCGCTCTCTGGTCGCACGACTTCTTCCGTGATGTGGCGATCCGGATTCATGTTGAGGGATAACAATGTATTATTTTACTGACTCTTGGAGAATTCTGTAATGTTCAATGAAGATCTTTTGGCAGCTCTGCAGGAATTACTGGAGGCATCCGGTGACATGACAAATGGCCAGCTCCCGTCTGCGAGTCAGCTGGAACGATATCAGCGCGCCCGCGAATGGGCGCAAAGGCTTCTTGACCGGGAGGTGAGGGCAAAAAACTCGTGATTGGTAGGGGAACAACACATTGCAAATTGTGCCGTCGGAGGTTGTTCAGCACAATAACATAGTTAATGCAAAGCATAAGTATTGTAAATCATGCCGACCGTTGGCAACGCCGCGTAGTCTCAATTCTTCCAGTTCCATTCCAATACATCCGTTCCTGCATCTTCGATCGCAGATAATTTGCAGCTTTCACACGCTTTTAAAGACGATGGCCTTACCCTGGAAGAGGCGGTAGCGCTAATGCTAGGTATTGCAGCTTTGCGGAGTTGCTTCTCATGAAGCATAGCGTCCTTGATGGTTCCTATAAACTCTTCGGTAAATATCTTTAGATCGCCATCCACTTTAATTGAATAGCTGATAATCCAAGAATTCGAACCGGTTTTTGATGGCGTTATTGGCATGTGGTTACCATTAATTGCGGACTGAGATTAATTAGTAATCATAATGGAAGAGTCTCTAATGAACAATGAAAAATTCAGCCGACTTCAACTATATTTACTCCAAACCCTGAAATGGATCTGATGATCTACAAGCACGCAATCTCTTTTATCAAGTTCAATTAACAGGAACAATGAACCTGTTAACGTCATAGTTGACTTTCCACGACGCACACGAGCATCTGCTCGCAACGCGTCGTGTTCAGTTCATCCGCCATGGAGTTCCAGTACATCCCATGTTTTCTCGATAGCTAGATTATTCCGTACTGTCAACGCTAGATTATTGTGTCTTGCCAACGCTAGATTATTGTACTGAAAAATAAAAAAGGCGGCCACATTTGGGCCGCCTCTATCCAGGCCGGACGTTTATTATCCAACCTGAAGGCTGTAGCAGGGTCTCATTCCCGTGAAAATGGATATTACCTCGATCTGACCGCCTGAAAGATCATTCCTCAGTAAGGCCTTCTCGAATTCCTCCCACGAAAGCGAATACTCCCTGCCGTTTATGCGTGCTTTTACTGTCATGGCCGTCTCCCCTTTAGAGATTGTGATAGGCGCCCAAGAGGGCTCCCCAAAACCACCGTGATAACGGAGGCTCAGGGGAACCCTCTTGAGCCGGGGAGAGGGCAGGGCAGGGGAGGGCGCATGAAGCGCCGCTCCCCCTTATCTAAAAGGGAGGCTGGGCCAACCTTTCAAGCAGTTACTCTGTCTCAATCAGGGACGGCTCCGGCGGCGACTCATCCGGAGGCTGGTCTTTTTCCCTTTCCTCTTCGCAGTGCCGCCTCTTTTCCTGCAGCTCATCCTGAGGATCGGTCATGGCCCTGCCGGCGCTGGCGGTAAAATGGATTGCCGTAGCGACAGGGTTCAACCAGGATGCTCCCTGGGTCGCCAGTTCGATGCTGGCCCATTGGCTGTGACTGCAACCGCTAAGAAACATCGCGGCAACAACTACAAATGCCATATGTATCTTTTTCATTTCGTGGCCCCTCTTTGACTGGTTATGGTTTCCTCGATGTCCGGGAGAAACTCAGGGCTGAAAAGCTCTTCCAGATTCCCCCGCTTGGCCAGCAGCCTGGCGACATCTGGAATCGATCTTGCCATGTACGCTACCCCATTCTCCAACCGCTCAAGACGGTGAAGGTTCTGCATCGTGGCGTTCATTTCAACGCCGGACTGCTTCAGAAAGTCGAAGCCGGACATGGTGACGAGATTTTCCGTTTTACCGCCGCTCCTGTAGAAAGAATCAGGGTCCTGGCCTTCCGGGAAGATGAAAGCCGTTGCCTTCATCTCTTCCTTTACCGCCAAAAGGATTGCCTTTTGATGAGCCTTTCTGCCGGCGTCGTCTCCATCGAACATCAGGTTCAATCGCCGGACATAGTGTTTCAGAATAGCGGCATGCTCCCGGGTGAACGCCGTCCCGCAGGTGGCGACGACGTTGTTGATACCGGCAGACCACATCTGCATTAGGTCGATGTAGCCTTCGACCACATAGACCTCGCCTTTTAATTTCATCGCTTCAATGGCGCCGTCCAGTCCGAAGAGGGTCGCCGACTTCCTGAAAAGCGGCGTCTCCGGGCTGTTGATGTATTTGCATCGTGCGGTGGTTGCACTCATTGTTCGACCGGCAAAGGCGATGATGTACCCCGCTTTATCCCTGATGGGAAACATCACGCGCCCCCGGAAGGTGTCCCGGTAGCCGCCTGCAGCGTCCTTTCTTATCAGCCCGGCCTTTTCCACGACATCAAGCGGGAGCCTTTCCTTGTCGAGATACTCCACAAGGGCTTTTCCGCCGACCGGTGCGAAGCCGATCCCGAACTGCCTGACCATTGCATCGGTCATCCGGGAGCCGACGTATGCCTTTGCGCCGTTTTGATTTTGCAGCAGGCTGTTGTGGTAGAACTGCTGAGCCCTTCGCAGGACATTCAACAGGTTCCTCCGATCGCTCTCCTCTCTGGAGCCGCCAGTGGGGATATTGATTCCTCCCTTCCTGGCGAGAACTTCGAGAGAGGCAGGGAAAGTGATGCCGTCGATTTTCATCAGAAACTTGGCGACATCTCCACCCTCTGAGCAGGCGCCGAAGCAGCGCCAGGTTTTTCTGCCCGGGTCCACGATAAAAGACGGTGTCTTTTCTTCGTGAAAGGGGCAGCATGCCACATAGGCCCGCGCTGTTTTCCTGAGAGGGACATATGCCCCGATTATGGAGACGATATTGTCCGCTCCGTAGGAAAGAATCTCCCTCTTGATATGGTCAGGTATCATTTTCATGGGAAGACAACCTCCATGGCGTTCGCGGTGGCAAACTCCTCTTCCTCGATCATGCTGTTCAAGTCCGCACCCGTTTCCAGATGCTTCAATACCAGTCTGATCGCCGATGCCACTTCGTTAAGGCAGGTCTTCGGCCCCTGGTGACATGAAATGCCGGACAGGGCTTTGACCGCATCCTCTGCCTCCAGACCGGACCGAAGTCCGTAGGAGACCAGCCGGGCGATGCCGTCGGCCATTGCCGAACCGCAGCCGCCGGCCTTGCCGAAGCGGATGAAAACCTCGAAGGGCTTCCCTTCCTGGGTGGTGACGGTCACGAACACCTTGCCGCAGTGTGACCGTCGCTGAACGGTGTAACCCGGCGCGGCGGCCGGGCGTGGTGATTTCGGACTCATGTCTTTCCTCCTTTGATAGACGCTTTCCCCATGAGGGGAGCGCAGTTGTCTCTCCCCGCATGACGATCATTCAGGCTATTCCTCCTTGAGCTGTTCAAGAACGGCTTCAAGGTCGATTTCTGCCTGACCGAGTTCTTCTACTCGTGCAAAAGCTTCCGATATTTCCCCATCCCCTTGCGGAACCTTTACCGTATCATCCGGTGCTGCACCGTCCGTGTCATAGTCGATGACCATGAAGGTAATCGACGGGACATCGTCTGGACGATCGGCGGTCAAGCACTGAACCAGCCCGCCATCCAGAACGACTGCAACCTTGGGTGGCGGGGAGTCGAGATATTCCCGTATCTGTGGAATGAACTGGGAGAGGAAGTTTACGGCCTCGCAGCCGTTGATTTCCTCGTTGTAGAATTCACTTGCAGGATCGGCCTGGGGAAAGGCCTCGATTATTTCCAGAAGAAGTGCTCTTGCCATGTTCTGTCTCCTTTGTGAGTTAGGGGGCAGAACTCCCTCGGGGGGAATGTTCCGCCCCCTTTTGGGTTGGCATTGTCAGTTAACCTTTTGCCTCGGCAACGACCTCAGCCAGGCGTTTGACCGCTTCGCCCATGTCGCCGTGATCCCAGGTCTCGATCAGTTGTTCGGCGGCTTCCAGCAGTTTCGGTGAGGTCGCGTAAAGTCGTGCGTCCGCTTCTACGGTCTCGTTGATGGGCTGGTTGTTCGCCCCGGCTGCGTAAACAGAGGCATGGGGCATGAAGCCGACACGGGCGATGGCGACGAAACCTGCGCCATCCACCCTTCTTGTTTCCAATGGTCCTTTTGTGTGCATAGCTTTTCTCCTGTTGATCAGGGGACTCTCCCCTTGATGGATTGATTTGAGATCAGGGGCGCAGCCGCTCATCCCGGCAGCAGTCGCCGATGTAATGGGCGAGATCGCCACTCTGGTAGAAGATGTGCGCGGCGCTCTGGATGATCATCTCGCCACAGCCGACACACTTGACGGCTCTCTCGATGGGGCTGTCTGCTTCCGTCAGTTCCCGGATGAATGTCTCATCACAGTTCGGGCAGTCGAAAATCACCCGGTCGATACCCAGCAGGGTGTCGGTTCGGGAGAGTTCCAGAAAACAGCCGCATACCGGGCAGCCGGGCGCTTTCGGTATGCCGGTTTCTTCCTCTCTTTCGTGTTGGTAATTGTCCCGGGCGACGCGGAGGTTTTCTTCAAAATCGATCTCCATCCGCTCACAGAAATGCATCAGGTCCGTGAGCAGATCCTTGACGTCGTCTTCGTCACCGTCGAAATCCCGACCTTCAAGAGTCAGGCAGTATGCCTGCATTACCGTGTCGATTCTGTCGGCACGTTCCTCGTTGGTTGGTTCGTCTGCGGTGCTTATGTAATCAGCCATGACTGTCTCCTTGAATTGACAGGGGAAATAGAACCCCTTCCCGGGGTTTGTCTCCCCGCTGGGGTTGAAATAGTTTAGAGGTGGGTGTCCAGGCCGGTGATCCTGGTGAAAATCTCCCTCAGATCTTCGGCATAGACGTAATTCAGTTTTTCGATGGTGTCGGATTTCGGTTCAGGTCCGCGCGACACCTTCAAGGCCTCAAAGATGTAGGTATCGGTCCAGTCCAGGGTGATCCTGATCTTGTTGATACCCTCCCTGGCAAACCCTGTCGGCAGGCTGAACATGAGGCAGTTGTCACCGCCGGTGAAATTCCGGGCGCCGGTCATGGCGATGAATCGGCGTCCGCCGAGTTGGGCAAGAATGGTATTTGCGACTTGCAGGTCGGCCATCAGATCGCCTCCTGTACATCGCTTAC
>Ga0073934_10004712_pt1 | contig 22154 bp, 20 predicted proteins | sample LarsenN4metaG_FD_76834 | JGI IMG/M metagenome (GOLD analysis project Ga0073934, IMG submission 76834) | Hot spring sediment bacterial and archeal communities from British Columbia, Canada, to study Microbial Dark Matter (Phase II) - Larsen... ...
CTCCCGGGCCGCCGCCGCCCGGATGTTGCGCACGCCCTGCACATCGATGTTGAGGACCAGGTTGGAGTGCCCGAGCCGGTCGAGCACGGTGGATTTCAACACGCCGGAGCGCTGCTTCTGGTGGATGCGCGCCCACTCGAGGAAATCGCCGGCCGCCAGCCGGCGGTCGAACTCCTCCTCCGAGATGAAATGGTAATCCACGCCATCGGTCTCGTTGGGCCGGGGCTTCCGCGTCGTGGCGGTGACGACACGCTCGAAGCCCGGCACCTCCCGCACGAGGCGGTCGCACAGCGTGCTTTTGCCGACCCCGGCCGGTCCGGCGAGGATGAGCAACACGGTCTTTTTCTTCCCGCCTGCGGCCATGGCTCAGTAGGTGAAGGCCGCCGTCGCCGTGGCCGCGCCGTAGACGAACAGCGCGGCGCCGAACCACTTCGCCCGCCCGGGGCGCTGGAAGAGCCATTCAAAGAAATCGCGCAGGCGGAACGGCGAGGCCCCGAGGTAGATCGCCGCGGCGATGCCGAGGTAGACCGCCACCTTGTAGGGATAGACCTGCCACTGGTAGACCATGTAGCCGGCGTAAAGCAGCGGCTCCGCCACCAGCAACATGAGGATGCACAGCCCGCGCACGGCGAGGAAGTCCGGCGTGTAGATGAGCGCGAGCACGGCCAGCACGCCAAACCCGAGCATCAGCGGCATGGGCGTCGTGGCGACGATCAGGTCCGACTCGTTGAGCTGCGACACCCGCCACACGAACCAGGCCGCGCCGGGCGCGAAGAACAGCCAGGTCGCCCGCTGCGAGCGCGGCAGGGCCTTGGCGGTGGAAGCCACCCGCGGATCGTTCCAGAGCAGCAGCGCGCCGGTGGCGGCGAGGAACAGCCCGGGCAGCAGGGTGGCGAGAAAAAGGCTCATGGGTGGCGGAACTCTGTGAACCGTGGGACGGCGCGGTTCAAACACTTACTCCCGCCAGCGCCAGCTCGCCGTAGAGCACGGCGGTGGAGGCCCGGGTGATCTTCACCGGCACGAGTTCGCCGATGAGCCTTTCGCTGGCCGCGAAATGCACGATGCGGTTGCCGCGCGTGCGGCCCATGAACTGCAGGCCTTTCTTGTCCGGACCCTCGACCAGCACCTCCTGCGTGGTGCCAAGCAGGGTGGCGTTGCGCCGGTCGGAATTGGCCGCGAGGAGGCGGAGCAGCTCGGCGTTGCGCGCCTCCATCACCTCCTCGGGCACCGGATCCGGCATGGTGGCGGCCGGCGTGCCGGTGCGGATCGAATACTTGAAGATGTAGGCCATGTCGTAGTTGGCCCATTCGAAGAGCGCGCGCGTCCGGGCGAAGTCCTCCTCCGTCTCGCCGGGGAAGCCTACGATGATGTCGGTCGAGAAGTACATGTCGGGCCGCACGCGGCGCAGGTCCTCGACAATCTGCCGGTAGCGGTCGCTCGTGTAGGGGCGGTTCATCAGCCGCAGGATGCGGTCGCTGCCCGACTGGAGCGGCAGGTGGACGTATTCGCAGAGTTTTTCCAGCCGGCCGTAGGCGGCGATGAGATCATCCTTGAAACCGCGCGGGTGCGGCGAGGTGAACCGGATGCGCCGGATGCCGGGGATGGCGTTCACGCGTTCGAGCAGCTGCACGAAGGGGCTGGTGCCGTTCGTATGCTGGTAGTCGCGCCGGCCGTAGCTGGTGACGATCTGGCCGAGCAACGTGATCTCGCGCACGCCGCGGTCGGCGAGTTCCTCGCATTCGCGCACGATCTCGTCCATCGGCCGCGAACGCTCGTCGCCGCGCGTCTTCGGCACGATGCAAAACGCGCAGTCCATGTTGCAGCCCTGCTGGATCGAGACGAAGGCGGTCACCTGCCGTTCCTCGAGCACGTGGTCGCGGATGGTGTTCTGCGAACCCGCCTCCTCGGCGATGTCCACGATGCGCGTCGGCAGGACGGCGCCGGCCGCCTGCGCCGCGCGCAGGTTGTCGAGGTAATCGGGCACCTGGTGGAATTTCTGGGTGCCCACGATCAGGTCCACGTCGGGCAGCGCGTCGAGCAGGGCGGCCCCGCGGTTCTGCGCCATGCAGCCGAGGATGCCGAGGATGAAGCGCGGGTTGCGCTTCTTGCGCTGCGCCACATAGCCGGCCTTGCCGATGGCCTTCTGCTCGGCCATGTCGCGCACGCTGCAGGTATTGAGCAGCATCACGTCGCACGCGTCCTCGTCCTGCACGATGCGGTAGCCCCGGCCGCGCAGCATCGCCGCGACGGCCTCGCTGTCGCGCTCGTTCATCTGGCAACCATAGGTCTTGATGTAGACGCGGTTCATCCTGAATGGACCTGCCTGACTACCTCCGCCCTCCCTCCGGTCAACGCGCGAAAAGGTTCTCGTTCCCGGCCGGCCGAACGCTTTGCTGGGGCCGTGCCACGCAAATCCGAACCCGCCAACCTCGAGGGGCTCGCCGCCATCGCCGCGCCGCAGGCCGAACCCGACGAAACGGCCGACCACCCCGGCCCGCTCTTCGACTGGCTCAGGGAACGCGGCGCCGGCGTGCTCCTCCACCCCACGTCACTGCCCGGCGACCAGGGGTGCGGTGTGATGGACGGGCACCTGATCCGCTTCCTCGATTTCCTCAAAAACGCCGGCTTCCGCCATTGGCAGCTTTGCCCGCTCGGACCCACCGGCTACGGCGACTCGCCCTACCAGTGCTTTTCCGCTTTCGCGGGCAACCCCTACCTCATCGACCTCGCTCCGCTGGTCGGAGCCGGATTGCTCACGCCGGACGACCTCGCGCCCCTGCGGGACCTGTCCCCCGGGCGCACGGATTATGGCGTACTCTACCGGATCAAGTGGGCCCTGCTCGCCAAGGCCCACGCGGCGTTTCTGGCGCAGGCCCCTTCCCTGCCCTACGGAGATTTTGCAGGGTTCAAATCCGCGCATGCCTCATGGCTGCCCGCCTACGCCGCCTTTCGCGCGCTGAAGGATCACTTCGGCGGCAAGGCCTGGACGCAGTGGCCCGCCGAGATGCGGAGCTACAACTTGGCCCGGCAATCCCCTCTGCTCGCCAGCCTGGCGGCCCGGGCCGACGCCCACGCCTTCACGCAATACCTCTTTTTCGGCCAGTGGGCCGAGGTGCGTGCCGCGGCCCGGGAACGAGGCATCTCCATCATCGGGGACGTGCCGATCTTCGTCGCCGCCGACTCGGCGGACACCTGGGCGGATCCCGGACTCTTCGAGCTGAACCCGAAAACCGGCAAGCCCCTCGCCGTGGCCGGCGTGCCGCCGGACTATTTTTCCGCCGACGGGCAATTGTGGGGCAACCCGCTCTACCGCTGGCCGACGCACGCGGCGCAGGACTACGCGTGGTGGCTCGCGCGCATGCGCAGCGCCTTCGCGCTCTACGACATCGTCCGCTTCGACCACTTCCGCGGCTTCGAATCCTACTGGCGCGTCCCAGCCTCGGCCGAGACCGCCCGCAAAGGCAGGTGGACCCCCGGCCCCGGGCTCGCCCTCTTCCACGCCATCCGCCACGCCTTTCCTGACGCCAGGCTGATCGCCGAGGACCTCGGCGAGATCACGCCCGCCGTGCGCCAATTGCTCGCCGCCACCGGACTGCCGGGCATGGCCGTGCTCCAGTTCGCCTTCGGCGGGGATGCCAAGAACACCTTTCTGCCCCACAACCACACCGCCAACACCGTCGTGTATCCCGGCACGCACGACAACGACACCACCATCGGCTGGTTCAAATCCGCCGACCAACGCACGCGCGACCACACCTGCCACTACCTGCGCGTCGACGGCCGCGAGATCGCGTGGGATTTTCTCCGCGCGGCCTACCAGTCGCCTGCCCGCCTGGCCATCATCCCGCTGCAGGACCTGCTCTCGCTCGGGCCCGAGGCGCGGTTCAATCTGCCCAGCAAGGCCGAGGGCAACTGGCAGTGGCGCTATACCGAGGAACAACTCGACCGCCTCGATCAAAATGCCACCGGCTACCTCCGTCACCTCGCCGGTCTCTACGGCCGGTGAAACCGGGCCAAACCGAGTGTCATCTATTATATGACACTTGGACCATGCCCTATTTCAACGCCTCCGGCCGGTGCTTGCGCCAATAGCGGGCGAGGCCGCTGACACTCATCGCCGCCGGGTCGGCCTGCTCATAGGTGGCGACCATCGCTTCATTCAGGCCCGCCTGCCGGAGCTCGGCCCAGACGCGCTGCTCGAAGAGCGGCGTGATCTTTTCCTCGGTCATGCCGATCTTCAGCTCCTCGCGCATCCACTCCGCCCAATCGAGCAGGCGCTCGACCAGTTCGTTCATGCGCTTCACGGGGTCGTCGAGCTCGCCGAAATGCGTCAGGAAAACCCGGCTGGGCCGCAGGGTCATGATGCGTTTCAACGACTCGAGCCATTGCTCGATGTGCAGATCGGGCGGCGGGCACGGCGGCAGGCAGGGGCCGCCGTCGATGCTCACGCCCATCACGTCGCCGGCAAACAGAGTGCTCTCCTTTTCCAACAGCCACGCATGGTGATGCTGCGCGTGCCCCGGCGTGTCCAGGGCCCGGAACACCGAGCCGCCTGCCGCCACCGTCTCGTTGTCCTGCACCACGCGCAGCTTCTCCGCCGGCACGGCGCGCAGGTCGCCCCACAGGCGGCCCATCTGATCACCGAAAATCTTGGTCGCGCTCGCGACCAGCTTCGCCGGGTCGGCGAGATGCGGCGCGCCCCTGGGATGCACGCAGACAGTCGCGCCGTATTCCTGCGCCCAGCGCCACGCCGCGCCCGCATGATCGAAATGGATGTGCGTGACGAACACGTGCGCCACCTGTTCGGGTCTGAGCCCGAGCGCGCGCAGTCCCGCCACGGTGTTTGGAAAAACAGACTCCGGCCCGCAGTCCACCAACGCCAGCGAGTCGTCGCCGACGACCGCGGTGCCGATCACCTTCGGCCGGCCGAGATGCAACCCGTCGACGAAACGGATCACAAAACGCCCTCCGCCCGTTTGTCATCTAATAGATGACAAACATTCATGCCGTGATCCCGGCCCGCGGGAAACACAGGCCGATTGTCATCTATTAGATGACAAACGGGTTTGGCGCAGCGGGCCCGCAAGGATCGGTTCCTTGGTGGGTGTGGCTCACCGGGGAGGTTTCGCCCTGCCGCCTGAAGGACTAAGCTCACTTTACCGCGGCCCAGACGCGCTGGACGTCGTCGTGGTCCTCCAGCGCCTGCAGGAATTCGCCGACCTCGGCGCGCTGCGCGTCCGTCAGCTCCGGGAACTGCTTGGCGACGTGCCCGAGTTCGGCCGTGACGACCTGCCAGCCGTGCTCCTTCAGCCAGGTCGAGACCGCGTGCACGGCCGTGCGGTCGCAGAGAAAGCGCGCCCCGGCCGCGCCCTCGGGGATGTCGTCGTTCTCGGCGTGCGAGAGAGGGGAGAAATCGTTGGCGCCCGCCTCGATCGCGGCGGCCTCGGGGTCGGCGCCGGCCGCGGTGTGGGCCTCGACGATGCCGGTGTGGTCGAAGAGGAACTTGTTGCTGCCGGTCGCGCCCAGCACGCCCTTCTTGAAGAGCACGCGGATTTCCGGGACGGTGCGCTGCACGTTGTCGGTCATGCACTCGACGATCACGGGCACCTTGTGCGGCGCGTAGCCCTCGAAGGCGACGTGGTCGAGGTTCATCTTTTCTCCGCCGGTGCCGGCGCCCTTGGCGATGGCGCGCTCGATGACGTCGCGGGTCACGCTGGCCTTGCGGGCCTTTTCCACGGCGGCGTGCAGGCGCGCGTTGGCCGCGGGGTCGCCCCCGCCGAGTTTCGCGGCGACGGTGATCTCCTTCACCAGCTTGCCCACGACCTGGCCCTTCTTGAGGTTAACGATCGCGCGTTTTGCGTGCAGCCATTGGCGTCCCATAAGGCGGGGAGCTAAGGGGATTTTCCGCCGTTAGCCAAGCAGCGCGTTGACCAAGGTGTTGGCGATGCCGACCAGCGCGGCGCCGGAGATCAGGCCGGCGCAGATGGGCTCGCAGCACTCGATCCAGAGCGTGTGTCCCCGGGTGCCGGGCGTGGCGTGGCGGCGGCCGAGGAACCAGAAGGCAAACGCCCCGAGGAACATCATGAAACACGCATCGGGCGGCAGCACGACGCCGAGGCCGATGCCGACCGACGACAGCGGGAACCGGCCGCGCGTCCGGATGCGCAGCACCTCGATGATGACCGCCAGCACCGCGGCCGTGCCCATGGCCCAGAGCGCGGAGGGCGGCAGGTTCTTCAGGCCCGAGGCGACGAGATCCGAGACACCCTTCCACTCGAGGGCCTTGGGAAAGGGAAACTTGTCCGTGAGCATCGACTCGATGGAGCGCAGGCCGTCGCCCCCCTTCGGCAGGAACAGCAGGAAGAACAGCGGGGTCGACACGAGCGCGCCGGCCACGATGCCAATGCAGTGGCCGATGGCCTGCTGGCGGGGCTTGGCGCCGAGCATGTAGCCCGGCTTGATGTCGGAGAGCAGGTTCGCGCCGTTCAGCGCCACCTCGCTCGTCATGCCGCCGCACATGAGGTTGGTCGCCGGGTTGCTGCGGTCGACGGCACCGAGCGAAAACTGCGTGATCTTCGCCATCACGCTCGTCGAGGTCCACGACGTCAGCGCCATGGAGTTGGTGCAGATGATCGTGAGGAGGAAGGTCATCGGCACGGCCGCCAGGGCCAGCAGCCACGGCACACCGAAGAACCAATGCGTGAGCCACACGCCGACGACGCTAAGGAGCGGGATGCCGACGAACGACACCCACAGCGGCAGCTCGATGTCATGCAGGACGTCCGTGCCTGTCACCGGCGCGGCTTCCTGCTTGCGGCCGAAGATGCGCTGCCAGGCGCTGGTGAAGATCTCGGGCTTGGCGCCCAGCGCCACCAGCGAACCGACGACCATCATCGTCACGCTCCACCAGATCGACCACTGCGTCACGATCTCACCCCGGCTGATGGCGACGGTCTTGCCCGCCGCGGTCAGGCGCGGCGCGATGTCGCCGCGGTTGATCATCCACGGCGCCAGGATCGCGAAATTCACGATCGTGCCGATGATCATGCTCGAGGCCATGCGGATGCCCATCAGGCCGCCGACGCCGATCATGGACATCTCGATGGCGACGCGCAGCCCGAGGGTGCGGATATCGACACCACCAATCGTCGGAATCCAGGCCCCTGCCTTCGCCGCCCACGCATAATAATAGTCGTCGAGGCGCTCGCGCAGGTGCCAGGGGCTGGTCCAGCCGAACCACCGGTCGAAGCTCAGCAGCTTGAATTGGAGGAGGCGCTGCAGGCCGTCGCTGATCAGGAACTGGATGAACGCCGCGATGGCGGCGGTGACCGTCAGCACCTTGGCCTGAAGCATGCCCTTCTCGCTGCCCTTTTCGTAAAGCGTATCGAGCACGACGCCGCTCGCGCGGCCCTCAGGGAAGGGCAGCTGGTCCTCGTTGATGAACCGGCGCTTCAAAGGGAAGGCGAACAGCACGCCGAGCACCGACATCACGCAGTTCCAGGCCATCATCTGCCACCAGGGGATGACGGTGTTGGTGACGAGCATGTAGGCCGGCATGATGCCGATGAGCGGCATGATCATGTAGCCGGCGGCCGAGGCGATCGACTGCGTGCAATTGTTCTCAAGGATCGAGATGTCCCGCGCCAGCCCGACGCGGTCGAGCATCTTGAACAGCGCGAAGGCGAGGATGACCGACGTCAGGCCGACACCGATCGTGATGCCGGTCTTCGCGCCGATATAAAGCGCCGTGGCGGACAGGATGCCGCCGAGGAAAAACCCCGAAAGGCCCGAACTCCAGGTGAGCTGTGGCAGGTCGCCGCGGTAGACCTCCTCGAACCACCAGCGGTCTTTTTGCGCGCGCGTCCAGGTGCGGATTTGCTCTTCAGTCAACTGCTTGATGGCCATGCAGGGAAAGGGGCGGGGGCAGTCGGGCAGAGGTGCGGCGCCTTGGCGAGCCCGCAGTGGCGGCGGGTTCCCGCCCCGCGGGCCCGCGTTTTCGCATCGCCCGGGGGCCCGGCGGCCCGCAACGTGTCGCGATGCTCCTGCGCATCGCCGTCTGGTTGCTGGAAAACTCCCCGCTCCTGCGCCGGCTGCTCTGGCGCTGGTGGTATGGCCGCCTGGCGAGCCGGTTCACCCAGCGCGACTGGACCTTCATGAACTACGGTTACGCGCGGCCCGCGGGAGCGCCCGTGTTGGACCTCGGCGCGGCCGACGAGCCCGACCGCCTGTGCATCCAGCTCTACGAGGAGGTGGTGTCGCCGGTCGCCTTGCGCGGACTGGAGGTGGTCGAGGTCGGGTCGGGCCGCGGCGGTGGCGCGAGCTGGCTGGCGCGCCGGCACCAACCGAAGCGATACATCGGACTCGATTTCTCGGCGCAGGCGGTGGCGCTGTGCCGCCAGCGCCATGCCGGCGTGGCCAACCTCGAGTTCCGCACCGGGGACGCGGAAAACCTGCCGCTGCCGGATGCGAGCTGCGACGCGGTGGTGAACGTCGAGAGCAGCCACTGCTACGGCGACGTGGGCCGGTTTTTCCGCGAGGCCGCGCGGGTGCTGCGGCCCGGCGGGCATTTTCTCTACACCGACTTCCGGACGGTGGCCGACATGGCTGCGCTCACGGCCACGTTGCACGCCGTGCCCGGATGGGAGCAGGTCGCGCACGCCGACATCACCGCGCAGGTGCTGGCTGCGCTCGAGCAGGACGACGAGCGCAAGCGCCGCCTCATCGCGGAACTCGTGCCCGAGGGCATGAGGCATCTGTTCGAGGAGTTCGCCGGCCTCAAGGGCGGCCAGATCCACGCCGGCTTCGCGAAGAGGGGGCTGGCCTACCACCGCTTCGCTTTCCGCAGGAAGCCCGCCGGCTCCTGACAGGGGGTTGTCAGCCGCATCCGCTAACCTGTCCGCATGAAAAACCGCTGTCCTTGGGCCGAAGCCGAGATCAACCACGTTTACCACGACACCGAGTGGGGTGTGCCGTCGCACGACGACCGCCACCTCTTCGAGATGCTCATCCTGGAAGGCGCGCAGGCCGGCCTCAGCTGGTCCACCATCCTCAAGAAGCGCGGCAATTACCGCGCGGCCTACGACCGGTTCGACCCGGCCAAGGTGGCCCGCTACGATGCGAGGAAGCGAGCCGCGCTGCTGCGCAACCCCGGCATCGTGCGCAACCGCCTCAAGGTCGAGGCCTCGGTGACCAACGCCCGGGCCTTCCTCGCCGTGCAGGAGGAATTCGGCTCCTTTGACCGCTACATCTGGCAGATCGTCGACGGCCGGCCGATCAACCACCGGCTCACGCGACCTACGCAGATCCCGGCCAAAACCCCCGAGTCCGACGCCATGAGCCGCGACCTGCTCCAGCGCGGCTTCCGGTTCGTGGGCTCGACCATCTGCTACGCCTTCATGCAGGCCACGGGCATGGTCAACGACCACCTTGTGTCCTGCCCGCGCCACGCGGCGTGCGCGAAACTCAGCGCGTGAGACGGTAAACAAGGAGCGCCGCGCGCTTCACCATCTCGGGCGCCGTCGCCAGATCGGCCCACTCGCCGGGGGCATGGGCCCCGCCGCCGCGCAGGCCGAGGCCGTCGAGCCCGGGCAACGGAGGCGAGATGATGGAGATGTCGCCCGCGCCGCGCGCCTTCGGGTCGTAGGCGGTGATGGCGTTGTAGCCGAGATCGCGGCTGGCCTCGTCGAGCACCTTCAGCAGGGAGTAGTTGCCGTCGGCCGGGGCCATGGCCGGAAACGTGCCCTCGTCGAACACGAGTTTGGCGGACGTGCGCGGGAGGTGGGCGTCGACGGCCGCCTGCATGATGAGCTTGGCCTCGGCGAGCTGCTCGGCGCTGAGGAAACGCAGGTCGCCCTTCACGACCGTGCGCTGCGGGACGATGTTGGTCTTGCCGCGCGCCTTTACCTCGAGGCCGGTGGCCTCGGCCTCGGTGCCGCCGGCGATGAGCGCAGGGTTGCAGGTGATGCCGTCGAGCTTGCGCAGGTCCTCGTGCCAGCGGGCGAGGATGCGGGCGGTCTCGTAGATGGAACCGCTGCCCATGGCGTTGCCCCAGATCGCGGAGGAATGCCCGGTCGCGCCCTGCACCTCGAGCGTCCAGCTCGCGAAGCCGCGCCGCGCCACCGTGCCGGTGTCGCCGATGGCGGTCTCGAAGGCGAGGGCGGCGTCGCTGCGGGCGGCCAGCTCGTGGAGGTCGCGGCGGCTGATGGACATCGGTTCACCGGTGTCCTCCTCGTCGCCGGTGAGGATGACGGCGATGCTGGTGTCGTCGAGCGCGCCGGTGGCGTGCAGGGCGCGCAGCGCGTGCAGGAGGACAAGATTGCCGCCCTTCATGTCGTTGGTGCCGGAGCCGTGGGCCCGTCCGTTTTCGATGCGGAATTCGCCGGCGGGCAGCACGGTGTCGAGGTGCCCGATGAGCAGGAGGCGCCGGCCCCGGGTGCCGCGGCGCTCGGCCACGACGTGGCCGGAACGCTTTGCCTCCGGGATGGGCGACCAGCGCGCGGCGAAGCCGAGCTTGGCGAACTCGGCCTCGAACCAGGCGCCGAGCCGGCGCACGCCGGCATGGTCCTCGGTGGGTGAGCTGATCTTCACGTGCGCCTCGAGTTCGGCGGCGAAGGCCGCCATGCCGGCCTCGGCGGCGGCGGCGATCTTCTGCTCGGTCTCGGTGAGGGGCGCGGCGGCGGTAACGGCGGCCAGGGTCAGCAGGCAGGCGGCAAGGCGGGAAAACATGGAGGCATCGAGACAGCTTCGGGCGCGCCGGTCGAGCCGCGAGGCGGTCGCAGGTTTGCGGCCTTTGGTCTACGAACAGTTGCCGGCGTCCGCCGGGCGTCCTTCCTTGCGGGGAATGTCACTGCAATTTGTCTCGGCCGCCGAATACGGCCTGGAGCGCACCGCGGAGGTGTTCACCCGCGGTTATGCGGACTATTTTGTGAAGATCGCGATCACGCCGGCCGTGCTGTTGAACATGGTGCGCGTGGATGGGGTGGACCTGGCCGCGAGCCGCATCGCGCTGCGCGACGGCGTGGCGGTGGCCGCGGCGGCGGTCGCCCGGCGCGGCTGGGGCTGCCGCTTGGCCGGCATGGCGGTGGTGCCCGAGGCGCGGCGGGCGCGGGTCGGACGGGCCTTGCTGGATCTGCTGGCGGCGGAGGCGGCGGCGCGCGGGGAGCGCGAGATGAACCTGGAAGTGATCCAGGACAACACCGCGGCCGTTGCGCTCTATGAAACCGCCGGGTTCCGCCGCATGCGGGCACTGGCTGGTTGCGATGGCCCGGCGGCGAAGGACGCCGCGCCGGACGATTCGCTCCGCGCGGTGGACCTGCGTGCCGTCGCGGCGGCCATCGCGCAGCATGGCCTGCCGGACCTGCCGTGGCAGGTGTCGGCCGAGACCGTTGCGCAGCTCACACCGCCGAGCCTGGGCTACCGGCTTGGACCGGCCTGGCTGGCGCTGACGCCCGCGCCGACGGGCGACGCCATGACCGTGCGCGGTTTCGTCGTCGAGAAAGCGTCGCGTCGGCAGGGCGCGATGCGCGCGCTCATCCGCGCGGCGATGGCCCGGCATCCGGCGGCCTGGCGTTTCAGCGCGGTGTTTCCGGAGGAGATCACGGGGGTGTTCGAGGCTGCCGGCCTGAAGCGGTCCGCCCTGAAACAGTGGCAGATGAGCCGGGTGCTCGTTCAAAAAGAAACCAACAAATAGCTCTGGCCCACCGCCCGGAAAAACGATTCATTCCGCCCGTCCCACGCCCATCGCCATGCAAGAACGCGTCACGCACAATCCTGTCATCGAGGAGGAATTCTCCCTCTGGCTCTTCGCCGTCACCATCGCCGGCTCCTTGGCCGCGCTCGCGCTGCTGGTCTGGCTGCTGGCCCCGGCCCACGTCTGGGCGGCACAGGTCGGCGCCGCCTGGTGGAAATACCTCCTGCTGTTCCCCCTCTTCAAGCTGGGCACGTGCTTCATGGAGTTCTTCTTCCACCGCTACGTGCTGCACAAGCCCGTCATCCCCTTCCTCAGCTACTTCTACCGGCAGCACACCCATCACCACAATCTCACCCGCATCGGCAGCCGCCGCACGCCGGGGGGGCGCGAGATGCTGTGCGTGGAGAACAAATACCCGATCCTTGAGCCCGAGCAGAAGGAGGCGTCGTTCTTCCCCTGGTATACGACGGCGATCTTCGCCGGCATCTTCACCCCGTTGCTGATCCTCCTGCAATGGCTCGCGCCGTCCTGGCCGTGGTTCACCTGCGGTTACGGGGCGCTGGCCGCGGCGATCAGCCTTTACGAGATCTTCCACGCCATCGAGCACTGGCCCTTCGAGAAATGGGCGCCGCTCGTCGAGGGCAGGCGCATGGGCTGGCTCTGGCGCCGCGTCTACGGCTTCCACCTGCGGCACCACGCCGCCATCCACAGCAACGAGGCCATCTCGGGCTTCTTCACCCTGCCCCTGGCCGACTGGTGCTTCGGCACGGCCGTGTTTCCCAAGTCGCTCTACAAGGACGGCGAGGCGTGGCTGGCCGAGCACTTCACGGCGCCGCGCCCGGTGTTTTTCATCCGCTGGCTCGATGAATGGACGGACGCCTACGTGAAGTGGCGCCGCCAGCGCGCGGCGCAGGCGGCGTGATCCGATCGGACCTCACTTCGCCGGTGAGCCCGGCAGGCAGAGACACGACGACGTGATGTCGATGTCGGCCTTGGCCCAGACCTTTTCAAACTGGGCCCGGACGGTCTTGGCCTCATCCATCTTCCCCTGCTGGCGGAGCGCCTGGCTGAGACCGTAGAGCGACCAGCCGTTGCCCGGAAGTTTCCTGAGGTCGTCGCGGTAAACCTGTTCGGCCTCCGCGTAGCGGCCGACCTGCATGAGGCTGGCGCCAAGCGCGTGGCGGACGGGGATGCTCCAATCGGGCGGTTCGTTGTAGCGGAGGGCATCCTCCTTGCGCACGGCCTCGCGCAACAGCTCGAGCCCGGCGTCAACCTGCCCGGCCCGGAAGAGGATCTCGCCGGCCAGCATCGGCTCGGCGACATCAAGCACGGCCGAGGCGAGGTTGATGCCGCCAGGGTAGTCGGCGGGCAGCGCGCGCCGGGCGGCGAGGAACTGCTCCTGCTCGGCCTTGGCGGCGGGGACGTTGCCCTTGGCGGCATGGGCGATGCCGCGGGCGGCGTGCCACATGGCTTTCGAGAACGGGCGGTCAACCGGCGCGGGCGCGGCGAGGATCTGGTCCCAGCGGCCGAAGCGCACCATCACCTCGAGCGGCACGGCCCCGAAGACATCGGCAAAGGGGCCGAACAACTGCACGAACTCGGGGCCGAATTCCTCGACCATCGCGTGGATGTGCGTGAGCGCGAGGGCGCTCTGGCCGGTCATCATCGCGCCGTAGGCAAGCATGTGGCGGTTGTGGGCCATGTAGAGGCCGATGAAGCCGTCCGGCCGGCGGCTGACGCGGCGGTAGTGCAGGTCGGCCTCGATGGCGCGCGTGTTGGCGTCGATGCAGTCCTGCCAGCGGCCGGTGCGCACGTCGATGTGCGAGGGCATGTGGACCATGTGGCCGAGGCCGGGCTGGAGATGACGCAGGCGGTCGGCCGCCGGCAAGGCGGACTCCGGCGCGGGCGAGGCCTCGCGGGCGTGGATGGTCAGGTGCAGGGCCTGCGGATGATTGGGCGCGAGCGCGAGGACGGCGTCGAGGGTGGCGATGATCTCGTCGGTGCCGGGTTGCGGCGTGCCGTCGGGTTTCCACAGGTCCCAGGGGCGGAGGTTCATCATCGACTCGGCGAAGAGCACGCCGACATCGGCGTCCTGCGGAAACTGGCGCCAGACCTCGCGCATGGCCTGCGCGTAGGCGCTGTCGAGCGGAGCCCGGTCGGCGGCGGGATCCTCGTTGTAGCGGACGATCTGGGCGTTGATGAGCGCGCGCTCGACCGGCGTGGTCCGGCCGGTGAGAGCCAGGCGCTGGGCGTGGCCGAGGGCCTCGCGCGCCAGCTTATGCTTCTCGGGCGGAACGGCCGGATAGTTGATGTGCGGGCCCGCGGCGGCGGCGATGCCCCACCACGGCATGGCAGCGTCGGGATCGAGCCGGGCCGCCTCCTCGAAGGCGCGGATCGCCTCGTCATGGTTGAAGGCATACATCAGGGCCAGGCCCTGGTCGAAGTAGCGCTGGGCCTCGGCGGACTTGGTCGTGATGGCGCGGTGGAAGGGACCGATGTCGTAGAGCGGCTGCATCGGCGCCTCTTCGGAGGCGCGCAGCGGCACGGACACGGTGGTGAGCAGAACCAGGAGGAGCGGAATCAGTTTGCGCATGGGGCGGAGGATAGAAGCACGCTGCGGAACCGCCAATGGGCCGGTCGGCCCCGTCCGTCCGGTCAGCTCTTGGTGGTCAAGAGCAGGGTGATGAAGCTCAGCAGCAGGCCGGTGATGAACGCGCTGTAGGCGAGGCGCAGGTAGCGGTATTTTTTCTGGGCGAGAAACTGGCCCATCGTGTAGATCTCGCGCAGTTGCAGCTCATAGGTGTGCTCGGTGCTGTTGAAAGCCTCCATCAGCTCGCGCTCGAACTCCTCGTAGCGCAAGCGGGTGAAATCGCCGAAAAACAGGATGTTGAAGGCGGGGCTGCGGACATCGGGCCGTGCGCCCGCCTTGACGCCCAGGTGGAGGGGGAGCTTCGGCATGACGGCGTAGGCGGCGAGGAGGATGGTGATCAGGCTGAAGGTGATGAGCACGAGCAGGGGCCACTGCGAACCGGCCTTCATCGCCTGCGGCGCCGCGAGCGTGACCACGATGGAGGCCATGGTGAGCAGCATGTTGGCCTTGAGGTCGGCCATGGAGCTGAGCTGCACATGGTGGGCGCGCGTCTGGCGGATGAGCTGGTCTACGTGGTTGCCTGGCTGCAGGGTATTCATGGGGGGCGGGGCTGGCCCGGCAGACTGTGTCCCCGGAGGGAGGTTTTCAATGCCGGGTTGGACCCCCCCGGCGCCGTTTCGCCCCTTTTCTTTTTTGTCGCGAGGCCTATGGTCGCGCCCTCCCGAAATGCTCGCCGACCTGTTCCAGTTTCACGCCCCCCGCAACCCGGCGGACTACGAGCACGCCTTTGTCGAGGAGGTGCGGGTCACCCGGCGCGTGCCGCGGGACGCCAGGCTGGAGCGGCTCATTTTGATCTGTTGGGTGCTGATCGCGGTGAAACACGTGCTGGTGATCTGGGCCGTGCACCACTACCACGTGCCGTTCCACCAGCTGTGGGTGAACGCCCCGACCTGGGCCGCCGGAGTCGCGGCCACACTTGCCTACTATTGGCGCGAGTGAGGACCGGTTTCGGCTGGCCACGTCCGGTGCGTTGGCAAATCCTCGGGCCGCACCATGTCCGTGTTCCGCCGTAGCCTGAAATATGTCGCGTGGGTTGTCGGCGCACTGCTTTTGATCGTGCTGACCGCGCTCGGCTACGGTTGGGCGCAGATGCGCGGCAGCCTGCCGCAGCTCGCTGGCACGCGCGCATTGGCCGGCCTCGGTGCACCGGTGAAGATCGAGCGCGACAGCCTCGGTGTGCCGCTGATCACCGCCGCCAGCCGGGTGGATGTGGCCCGGGCGCTCGGCTTCCTGCACGCGCAGGACCGGTTTTTCCAGATGGACCTGCTGCGGCGGGTCGCGGCGGGTGAATTGGCGGAGATCTTCGGCCGGGACGCCGTCGCCTTCGACCAGACGCGCCGCCGGCATCGCTTCCGTGTGACCGCCGGCCGGGTGCTGGAGTCGCTCCCGCCCGGACATCGCGAACTGCTCGAAGCCTACACGGCGGGCGTCAACGCCGGCCTCACCGCCCTGCCCCGGATTCCATGGGAATACCTCGTCCTGCGCGTGCCGCCGCAGGTGTGGCGGGCGGAGGACTCCATCCTGTGCGCCTACGCGATGTGGTTCGACCTGCAGGACGCGACCGGCGGATATGAGCGCTCGCTGCAGGCCTTCCAGCTGGCGCACGGGACCGCCGCGCTGAATTTCTTCGCCCCGCGCGGCAATTCCTGGGACGCGGCGCTCGACGGGTCCACCTTCGAGCCGCCGCCGTTCCCGCCGTTGAAGATCAAGCGCGAGACCACGCCGGCGCGGACCACCGCGCGGCCGGTCTGGGACGACCGCGCCCTGCCCGGATCGAACAACTTCGCGCTGGCCGGCCGCCACACCGCGACCGGCGCCGCGATGTTCGCCAACGACATGCACCTGAACCTCAGCGTGCCCAATACCTGGTATCGGGCCGCGTTCGCCTGGATGGATGGGGCCGGCCCGCACCGGGTGGTCGGAGTCACGTTGCCCGGCTTGCCGCTCATGGTCGTGGGCAGCAACGGCCGGGTGGCGTGGGGCTTCACCAACTCCTATGTGGACACGACCGACATCGTCGTGGTCGAGCACGACAACACCGGCCTGCAATACCGCGCCCCGGCCGGCTGGGTTTTCTTCCAGAACCATCCGGAAACCATCCGGGTGAAGAACGGCGAACCCGTCACCTTCGAGGCCCAGTGGACCGAATGGGGTCCGATCATCGCGCCGGCCCCCGCCCCGGAAAAGGGCCGCCTGCTGGCCTTGCGTTGGAATGCCCACGATCCGGCCGCGACCAATCTCGGTTTGCTCGCCATGGAAACCGTGGGCGCCGCCGCCGAAGCCATCGCCGTCGGCCGCCGGGCCGGCATGCCCAACCAGAATCTGCTCGTTGCTGACCACCGCGGCGCCATCGCCTGGACGGTCACCGGCCTGCTGCCCCGCCGCCGGGGATTCGACGGCCGCCTCCCCGTCTCCTGGGCCTACGGAGACCGCGCCTGGGAAGACTGGTGGTCGCCTGATGAGACACCCGGCATCACCGATCCGGCGGAAGGCTATTTGTGGACCGCCAACAACCGTGTCGCCGGTGGCGAGGCCTACGCCAAGCTGGGCGACGGAGGTTACGATGAGGGTCCGCGCGCCGGCCAGATCCGCGACGGGCTGAAGGCGCTCGTCGCCTCGGGCCGCAAGGCCGCGCCCGCCGACCTGTTCGCCATCCAGCTCGACGACCGCGCCCTCTTCCTCGCGCGCTGGAAGGAACTGCTGCTCCGCGTGCTGTCCGATGAGGCGGTGGCGCAGAAGAAGGCGCGCGGCAAATTGCGCGACGAGGTGCTCCGCTGGAGCGGCCACGCCAGCACCGATTCCGCCGCCTACCGCATCGTGCGCGCCTTCCGCACGCGCACCACCGCACGCGTGCTCGGGCCGTTCTTCGAACAACCCGGGGCCCGCTATCCCGGTTTCGCCGGCAACCGCCTCCTGACGGAGGATGCCGTCTGGCGGTTGATCGAGGAAAAGCCCGCCGCGCTCCTGAACGCGGAGCACACGTCGTGGGAGGCGTTGCTGCTGGCGGCGGCGGATGAAGTGTTGGACGAAGCCCAAAAAGCCGGCGGCCCGGACGAGTTCACATGGGGCCGGCGCAACACCCTGCGCATGCAGCACCCCTTCGGGCGATTCCTGCCCGGATCCGTCGCCCGCTTTCTCGACATGCCCTACGATCAAATGCCAGGCGACAGCAACATGCCCCGCGTGCAGACCCGCGGGTTCGGCGCCAGCCAGCGGCTCGTGGTCTGCCCGGGCCACGAGGAAATGGGCATCCTGCACCTGCCGGGCGGACAGAGCGGCCACCCCTTGTCACCCTATTACCGCGCCGGCCATGCCGCCTGGGTGAAGGGGGAGCCCACGCCTTTGCTCCCCGGGCCGGCCCGGCACACCCTCACCCTCACGCCGCCATGATCCGCACGCTCGAACACCCCCTCGCGCATCACGTCCTCACCCACCTGCGCGACAAGACCACCAAGCCCGCGCTCTTCCGCACGCTCAGCTACCAGATCTCGCTCCTGCTCGCGCTCGAGGCCACGCGCGACCTCGCGGTCGTGCGGAAAAAGGTGGAAACCCCGCTCGAGCCCTTTGACGGACGGGTGCTCGCCAAGCCCCTCGCCGTCGTGCCCATCCTCCGCGCCGGCCTCGGCATGCTCCAACCCTTCCACGATGCCTTTCCCGACGTCTCCGTCGGCTATGTCGGCTTGGAGCGCGACCACACCACGGCCATCGCCCGCAGCTATTACTGCAAGCTGCCGCCGTTGGAGCACACCCGCGTGCTCGTCGTCGACCCGATGCTCGCCACCGGCGGCTCCGCCGCCCAGGCCATCAGCCTCGTGAAGGAAAACGGCGGTCGCGAAATCGTCTTCGTCTGCATCGTCGCCGCGCCCGAGGGTGTCGCCACGGTCGAAAAAGCCCACCCCGACGTGCCGATCATAGCCGGCGCGCTCGACCGCGCCCTCAACGACAGGAAATATATTCTACCCGGCCTCGGCGATTTCGGCGACCGCCTCTACGGCACCTGAAGAGGCAATCCCGCCGGCCGCGGTGACCGACCGGTTAATCCAACCACCCGCCGGCTGCCTGCAAGACCTCGGTGCTTCCTTGGCGCGTGATCCACACCGCCAGCGCGCGGCGCGGCACGCCGGGCTGGTCGCCCTTCGGCAAGGTCATTTCCCCCGCACCGTCACGCAACTTGGCACGGGCGGTGGCGAGCGCCACGAACTCGTGCCGCAGCGCCTCGCCGCGGTTCTCCCCGGCCTTCACTTGCGTGGTGATGCCGGCGCCGAGCAACGCGGCGTGCGCCTCGTATTTCAGGTTCAGATCGAACTTGGGCGTGAAACTCACGCGGCAGCGTCCGCCGGACACCTCGACATGGAGCACACCCTGTTCATCAGCCGGCTTCGGTGGTTTGCGCAGGAAGCGCTCGCGCCACTCGCCACCGTCGAGCACGAAACACGGCGTATAGACATTCGGGGCTTCCCACACGGCGCGGTAGAGGTGTTGCCGGTCGGTGAACTCCTGGGTGGCAAACCGGTCCGGCCAACCGAGGCGGTCCCAGTAGTCCACATGCCAGGCGACGGGCACGAAGTCGCGCCAGAGCCCCTCGTGGTCCTTGAGCTGGTTAAGCCATCGTTCTGCCGGCGGGCAACTGCTGCAACCCTCCGAGGTGAACAGCTCGATCAGCCGCGTCTGCGCCGGTCCGCTCGTAAACGCCTTGGTTTCGTCTCCCGCGGCCATTCCGGTCAGCAGAATCATCAGGAGTAGCGCGCGCATGCGGGTGGGAGCTGCGAAGCGTCCGTAAATTTCCATTTTTTCATGTCCATCGGCGGCATTCGCCGGCAAAACAACGGCACATGCAGATCTCGCGCCCCGGGCTCATCGTCGCCGACCGCTGGCAGGACTACCAGCTCCTCGACTGCGGCGACGGCATGAAGATGGAGCGCTGGGGTCCGCACACGCTCGTCCGGCCCGACCCGCAGATCATCTGGCCGCGCAGCGCCGGAACAAGGAAATGGGAGGGATGGGATGGCTTTTACCACCGCAGTGAGCGCGGCGGCGGCAAATGGGAATTCCGCACGCGCCTGCCCGACCATTGGACGATCCGCTACGGCGCGCTCACCTTCAAGATCCACCCCACCAGCTTCAAGCACACCGGGCTTTTTCCGGAGCAGGCGGTCAACTGGGAGTGGTTCGCCGGCAAGATCAAGGCCGCCCGCGCCACCGGCCGCGAGGTGAGCGTGCTCAACCTTTTCGGCTACACCGGCGCCGCCACCGTGGCCGCCGCCCATGCGGGCGCCACCGTCTGCCACGTGGACGCCGCCGAGGGCATGGTCAAATGGTGCCGCGAGAACGCGGCCCTGTCCGGCCTCGCCGCCGCCCCGGTGCGCTACATCGTGGACGACTGCCTCAAATTCGTCCGCCGCGAGATCAAGCGCGGGCGCCGCTACGACGCCGTCATCATGGACCCGCCCACCTATGGCCGCGGCAGCACGGGCGAGATGTGGCGCCTGGAGGATCACCTCTGGGAGTTGCTCAGTGAAACGCGAAACATCCTCAGCGACCGACCGCTCTTCTTCCTCATCAACGCCTACACCGCGCGCCTCTCCCCCTCCGTCATCCTGAATCTTCTCGGCGCCCTCCTCGGCGGCCAGGGCGGGCGCATCTCGGGCGGCGAGGTCGGCCTGCCGGTCCAGCGCGACGGCCTCATCCTCCCCTGCGGTGTCTACGGCCGCTGGGAGGCGCAGTAGTTGCTTGAACCACAGATCAACACAGATGCACACAGATAGATGACTCCTCTATCTCCCGGATGGCATCGGTGTTAATTTGTGTTCATCTGTGGTTTCTTTTCCAATTCATCCCACCCATGAAAGTCATCACCGCACCCACCGCCCCGGCCGCCATCGGCCCCTACTCCCACGCCATCCACGCCGGCCCCTTCGTCTTCTGCTCGGGCCAGACGCCCATCGACCCCAAGACCGGCAAGCTCGTCGAGGGCGACATCGACGCGCAGACGCGCCAGGTGTTCGAGAACGTCAAGGCCGTGCTCGCCGCCGCCGGGCTCACGCTGCAGAACGTCGCCAAGTCCACCGTCTACCTCAAGGACATGGGCGACTTCCAGAAGATGAACGCCATCTACGAGGCCGCCTTCGCCCCGCACAAGCCCGCGCGCACCACCATCCAGGCCGCCAAGCTCCCGCTCGACTGCCGCGTCGAGATCGAGGTGATCGCCCTGGCCAAGTGATCCGCCGCCTCCGACTGCTCGCGCTGGCGCCCGCGCTCGCCGCGGCGCCGGCGTTTTTGTCCGCCACCCCCGGAGATCCCCCCGGGGTCGAGGCCGTTCTCGTCACCATCGAGAACGACAAATTTTTCGCGGGCTCCGACCGCCACTACACCCAGGGCCTGCGCGTGCAGCTCGGCTCGCACCGCGACGTGAACGGCGAGTTCGAGCGCCGCGTCGACTTCTTCCTCCGCCGCCTGCCCTGGCACGCCACGCTCGAGGACGCCAAGGCCACCTTTGCCTTCGGGCAGGACATCTTCACACCCACCGACACCGAGACCGCCGCGCTCATCCCCACCGACCGCCCCTACGCCGCCTGGCTCTACCTCGCCGCCGGCTACCACGCCATCATCACGCCCGAGCCCCGTCCGGGCCGCCCTGCGCTCTTCAACAAGCGCAGTTTCTCCGCCGAGATAACCTACGGCATCGTCGGCGCGGGCGCGCTCGGGGAACAGGCGCAGAACGGCTGGCACGACGTCATCAACGTCCCGCACTCCCAGGGCTGGCACAACCAGCTCCGCTCCGAGCCGGGGCTCAACTTTGCCGCCGACTGGCGTTACCGCTGGCGGCGCGGGCACCTCGACGTCATCCCGCGCCTCAGCCTCGCTCTTGGCAACATCCACACGCATTTCGCCGTCGGTGCCGCGCTCCGTCTCGGGTTCAACCTGCCGGAGGATTTCGGCGCCGACCTCATCCGCCCGGCCGGCGCCGCCGCTGGTGACGCCCCCGCGCGGTTCGGCGCGAACATCTTCGTGAGCGGCGAAGCCCGCGCCGTCGCCCGCAACATCTTCCTCGACGGCAATTCCTGGAAAGCCAGCCACTCCGTGGACAAGCGCCCAGTCGTCGGCGATCTCAACGCCGGCTTCACCCTGCACGGGCCCTCCGGCTGGCTCACGCGCTGGACCGGGGCGCGCGGCTGGCTGCTCACCTACGCGCAGAACTACCGCACGAAGGAATTCCACGGCCAGCCCAAGCGCGACGTCTTCGGCTCGGTGTCGTTTGGCTTGTTGTATTGAGCGTCGGGCGCGTCCAAGCTGCTGAGTTGTGAACACGGGACCATATCTCATCGGCGTCGACGGCGGCGGGACCAAGACGAGCCTCATCCTCGTCGACCCGGCCGGCCGCGTGGTCGCCGGGCACACGGCCCCCGGCTGCAATCCCAGCCTCATCGGTCCCGAGCGCGCCCGGACCACGCTTGTGGAGGCGCTGACGGCGCTGCGCACCGGACACAATGGTGTTCCGGTCCGCCGCACCCTGCTTTGCATGGCCGGTTCGCCGGCGTTTTGGAAGGAAACCGCCGCCGCGCTCAAGGACTGCGGCGCGATCGAAACGACGCGCGACTCGGCGCCCGTGCTCGAACTCGCCACGGGCGGCGCGCCCGGCCTCGTGTTGCACGCCGGCACCGGCTCGTTCGTTGCGGCGCGCAGCCTCGACGGGGAATTGTATTTCGCCGGCGGCCTCGGCTGGCGGCTCGGCGATCCGGGCAGCGCGCCGGACGTGGGCCGCCGCGCCTTCGCGCACGCCATGCTCGAGTTGCAGGGATGGAGACCGCGCACCGC
>Ga0073934_10004713_pt1 | contig 22152 bp, 18 predicted proteins | sample LarsenN4metaG_FD_76834 | JGI IMG/M metagenome (GOLD analysis project Ga0073934, IMG submission 76834) | Hot spring sediment bacterial and archeal communities from British Columbia, Canada, to study Microbial Dark Matter (Phase II) - Larsen... ...
CCGGGATTACGCCGCCGACTCATACGTCCTCGGCCTCCTGCTTGACGTGTTCTCACCGAACAATGGTAAGCTGCCTATAGCGAACATTAGTTCGTATATAGGCGTGAGGATCCTGCTGGTACCTTATGCTGGCGCAGCCTGCACCCCTTCCCGAGATCGTCACCGGCCCCGCCGTCTTTGCCGGAGACGACGCCTGTCTGACCATCGGGCTGCTGACCGGCCTGCGCGGGCTGGCTCCCGGGCGCCCGCTGCTCATCGTGGACGGCGCCAACGCCTTCGACCCGTTTCTGGTGTCCGACCTGGCGCGGAAGTCCGGCATGGCTCCGGCCGAGCTGCTGGAGCGCATCCGCATCTCTCGCGTCTTCACCTGCCATCAGATTGAGGCGCTGCTGCGCGGACGCCTGCAGGCCGCCGTCTCCCAGTTCCATGCGGGCGCTGTGTACTTCTCGGGGCCGCTTGATCCGCTGCTGGATGAGGATGTCTCAGTGGGGGAGGCGCGCCGCATCTTCCGGCTCCTCCCGCCGGTCCTGCGGCGCTTGAGCACCGCGGGTCTCGTGACGGTGTGCGCCTGTCCGCCCCCGGTGACGATGACCGGGCGCGAGGAGCTGTTTCCCGCCCTGTGCGAGACGGCCCGCTGGGTGTTCACCGTCGAGCGCGCCGTGGAGCGCGCAACGGGCGGACCTCCCGAGCGGAACGGACCTGCGGCACGTCCGCGGGCGGAGGGGTCCAACGGTATCCGCATCACCTGCACGAAGCCGGCGCCCGGCGAGTGGACGTGGGAACCGCAGATCGGGCTGGTGGTGCCGAGGAGGTGGTGGTAGATGGGCCGTACGACGCAGACCATGACGCAGCTCGTGGCGCAGGAGGAGGCGTACTGGGCGCCGTTTCGCCGCGCGCTGCGGAAGGAGGATCAGGAGATCTTCGACCGGCTGTTCGCCGCGGCCCGCCACCATTCCGCGCCTGCGCACTATGCCTCGCACGCCACGCCGTTTGACTCGATGCTGCTGGCGATGCTGCTGGAAGCGATGAAGGTGGTCGAGGTGCTGCGGCGGCGGCTCGACCTCCTGGAGCAGGGGGCCGCGGGCTCTACGCCGCCGGCCCCTGAGGCCTCCGGCGGCGGACGGCGCGCGATCCGCGGGGAGGGGCCCCCGGCGCTGCTCCCAGGAGGCGGCGCCGGCGGCGCGTGAGTGGATGACGATCGACGGATGGCTGTTCGACGTCTATCCGCACCGGGATGGGATGGTGGTGTGGATGCTGGATGCGGAGGGCCGGCACTACCGCCTGCTGCATCGCTACACCCCCGCGATGTACGTCGCCGGACCGCGCGGGGCGATCGAGCGGGCGAGCCGGGCGGTCGCCGCCCTTGGGGTCCCGGTGACGCTGCGTCCGGCCCGGCAGCGCGAGTTGATGACGGGAGAGGAGATCCCCGTTGTCCGCGTGGCCGTGGGCAGTCCGGCCGCCTATCCGGCCGCCGCCCGGCGGCTGGCCCACATCGAGCGGCTGACGCTGTACAACTGCGACGTGCCGGTCGGGCGGCTGTTCTTCTATGAGACCGGGCTCTACCCGCTTGCGTACTGTCGCGTAGAGCACACTGCCGGAGCGGTGCGGGCGCTCCACCTGTTGGGAAGCCCCGAGGACCTGGAGTACGCGCTTCCGCCGCTGACCACGCTGCGTCTGCGGCTGGTCCCGTCGTTCCACGGCGACGCCTCGGTCAGTCCCGCGCACGGGCGGCGCGGCGTGATCGAGATCGGCGTGGACGGCGAGGTCGTCGTCGCAGACGGCGACGACCCGGCCGAATGCCTGCGCAGCCTCAACCGGATGCTGGCCCGCTACGATCCCGACGTCATCCTCACCGAGTGGGGGGATGCGTTCCTCCTGCCGCAGTTGCGCGCGCTCGCCGCGCGGGTCGGGCTGCCGCTGCGGCTGAACCGTGATGCGGGGGCCGCCGTGCGGACGCGGCAGGCCCGCTCGTACGTCACCTACGGGCAGGTCGTCTACCAGGCCGGCGCGCAGATGCTGCGCGGGCGGTGGCACATCGACCTGCGCAACTCCTTCATCTATAGCGAGTCGGAGATGGCCGGACTGCTCGAGGTGGCCCGGCTGGCCCGCATCCCCGTGCAGGACCTGGCCCGCACCTCCACCGGGACGGCGATCAGCTCGATGCAGCTGGACCGGGCGGTGCGCGACGGCGTGCTCATCCCGTGGCGGAAGAGCGAGCCGGAGGGGTTCAAGACCGCGGCGCAGCTCATCGTTACGGACAAAGGTGGGTTGACCTATCAGCCCATCGTGGGAGCCTATGAGTCGGTGGGCGAGCTCGATTTCTCCTCCATGTACCCATCGTTGATGGTATATTTCAACATCTCACCGGAAACCATCGGCTGCTCGTGCTGTCCCGATTCACGTATTCCAGAGATCAATTACACAGTGTGCCGGAAGCGCAAGGGACTAGTGCCTTTCGTACTTGAGCATCTTCTTGCGCGCCGCACGTACTACAAAAGGCGGAAGAGGGAAACGGTTGGAGAAGAACAAGCGCTCTACGACCAGAGACAGACAGCATTGAAATGGTGCCTGGTGACATGCTTGGACGGCGATACTGTCGTACCGGTCGAAATTGCCGGGCAACTTCATGTGGCTCCCATCAAAGAAATCATCGATCCGATCTCCCCCGATGGCCCAGGGGTGCTCCCAGTTCGAGATCTTAGTGTATTTGGGTATGATAAGCGCTTCAGACCGGTCAGAAATCGTGTCAAGAACGTCATCAAGGCTCCCGCCCCTCCTCAGTTAGTCCGAGTGCAACTGCAGACAGGGCGTGCGCTCCAGATGATCCCTGACCATCGGTGCTTCGTCCTAGAAGATGGTCAGTTGACGACGAAACGCGCAGCGGAGTTGAAAGAAGGGGATTTAATCCCAGTTGCCTCCAGGTTATCGCTTGGGAATCGACCTGCGAGAGTGATCAATATCATAGCAGAGCTTCTCCAACGTCTTCCTGATGAGGAGAAGCCTACATGGCGTGTGTTTGGAGATATACTTAGAGGCCGCATTGCGGAGCGATATGCGCGCGTCCACAGTGAAGGCAAGAAGACCTACACAAACAAGACCATCTGGAAGTGGCGCAAGCATGGCTACATCCCCCTGCAGTTCCTGTCATTGTTGAACCTTCGTGAGAGAGACTTCCTCAAACTGTCGATTGGGCGAGGCAGGAGGAGAGGTGGCCGCGTTCAGCAGATTCCTGGTTGGCTCAAAGTTGATGCAGATCTTGGATTCTTCCTGGGCTCTTTTATCGGTGATGGTAGTGGTCAAAAGGGCTATGTGACTTTCTGGATAAACTCCAACGAACTCGATGTGGCGCAGAAGATTCGCAGGATCATGGCGGAGAAGTTCAATCTCCGCGCGGGTCTGCGCAAAGTTCAAGATGACAACATGTACGTCTTGGTAATCGGCAGCGTGGCATTGTCGCGGATTCTTGAAGTCGTTCTGGATGTGCCGGGGAGCAAGCGTAAGGGAAAGTTGAACATTCCACGGCTAATTTGGGATGCCGAAGACCATGTGGTCTTTGGCTTCTTGAGCGGTCTCATCGCCAGTGATGGATGCGTAGGGAAGTGGCAGACTTTTCTGAGAATTAGCAGCGCTTCGAAATCCTTCGTTGAGAAAATCGGCGTACTACTTACCTCCCGTGGGATTCCACACGATTACCGTTCTTATCGACAGCCGATGTATGCACTAGAGATCATCGGTGATGGCGTCCGCCTTATTCAGAGCTATGGATGGTTATCGAGAAAGCACAACCACACACGAAAGACGAGATTGGCACGAGCCTCATCTCTGCGACCCTATTCTAAGCGGGTAGAGGTCTATGGACCGTTCAGGTGTCTACGGATACGCTCCATTGCGCGTGTTCTCTCGAACTCCCCGTTTGTCTATTGCTTTGAAGTTGAGCGAAACCTGCGGGGGTTTGTCGTCGGTGGCGGCATCTTTACGGGGAATTCATTTGGTTACCTCGGGTATAGGAATGCGCGCTTTGGGCGGATCGAGGCGCACGAGTCGGTCACTGCATACTCGCGCGAGAAGCTTCTCCAGGCGAAAGAAATCGCCGAAGCGCGCGGCTATCGCATGCTGCACGCACTGGTAGATTCGATGTGGCTACAGCGACCGGGTGCGACGCGTGAAGATTACGAGACCCTCGCTCGGGAGGTCACCGCTGTAACGGCGCTGCCGATCTCCGTGGAAGGTGTCTACCGCTGGCTCACCTTCCTCCCATCGAAAACACACCGCTCTGTCGGTGTCCCCAACCGCTACCTGGGCGTCTTCGACGATGGGAGTACGAAAGTGCGGGGGATCGAAGTACGCCGCTCCGATGTGCCGGGCATCGTCGAACGGACGCAGCAGGCGATGCTGCAGCGGATGTTCCGCTGCCGGACGCTGGCGGAGATCCGCGCGGCGCTGCCGGAGATCCTGGGGGTGCTGGAGGAGGCGCTGGTACGCCTGCGAGCGGGGGAAGTGCTCCCCGAGGAGCTTGTCATCACCACCCATCTCTCCCAGGACGTGGCCGACTACCGGCACGACACCGTGCAGGCCGTCACGGCGCGGTCGCTCGACAGGCACGGTGCCCGGCTGCATCCGGGGGAAGCCATCCAGTACATCATCACCGACCGCCGCGCTCATCTGCCTGACGACCGGGTCCGGCCCTATGCGCTGCTCGGCAGCGACTGGCACTATGACGCGGAAGCGTATGCCGGCATGCTGCTGCGCGCGGGAGAGACACTGTTGGAGTTGTTTGGCTGGACGCGAGACCGGTTGGATGAAACGCTCTGGCGGAGGATAGCCCAGGCAGGCCATTGACGTCATGGGTATGCTGCAGGGTGTGAATGGAGTATGAGAAAGATCGCCATCACGCTCCCCGAGGACCAGGCCCGGGCGATCGAGCGGATCCGTAGAAAGAAGAAGATCCCGCGTAGCCGCGTCATCCAGCAGGCGATTGCCCATTACCTCTCCGAGGAGACGCAGCACGCGGCCGTCCGTCGGTACGAGGAGGGCTATCGCCGCATGCCGGAGGACCCTGCCGAGGCGGAGGCATACGTACGGACCGGGGCGGAAGTGTTGGAGCCGGAGGATTGGGGATGAGGAGGGGCGAGGTCTGGTGGATCGACTTCGGCCCTCCCATCGGACGCCGCCCGGCCGTCCTGGTCTCCGGGGCCAGGCTTATCGCGTCAGGACGTCGGTCACGGTGGTGCCGCTGCCCCGGAAGGCGCGGGGCATCCCCGTGGAGGTGAGCCTTGGGCCCAAAGACGCCATCCCCGTGAAGAGTGTGGCGAATGCGGACTCGCCCATGACGATTCCGCGGGCCCGCCGCGCCGCGTATCTGACGACGCTGTCCCCCGGACGGATGGAGGCCGTCGCTCGCGCGATCCGGTTAGCGCTGGCCCTCCCAGGCTGAGCGCCGTCCGGGCTACTCCAGCATGGCGGCAAACTGCCGCGCGTTGCGGGCGGACTGCCCCCGGTAGTGGTTGTTGAAGAGGAGGAACGCCCGCTGGACCTGGCCGCTGACCTCCCGCACGGTCGCCGCCCACGGGCGCAGTTCTTCCTCTCGATAGCTATAGTCGTAGACCCGGTTCGTCGGGGCCCGGCGCTCCAGCATGGCGGGGTTCCGCCCGTGGAACCGCACGACCGTCCAGGGGGCGGTGATCTCCACGTCCGGCGGGGGGAGGTAGGCCCGCTGGATCATGTCGGGGATGACGTACGCGTAGCCGTGCGTGCGGAGGTAGGCCATGAGCTCATCCCGGGCTCGTCCTTCCAGCCATTCGCGGTGCCGGACCTCGATGGCGACAGGCCACTGCCGCAGGTAGGGCTCCCAGCGATCCAGGTGTCGGAACAGCTCGGGCGTATACCCCCGGCCTTTCGGGAACTGGAACAGGACGTGGCCGAGCCGCCCCGCGCGGGCGAAGCGGCCGGTGAATGCCGCGAAGGAATCCCAGACGGCGTGCAGCGCTTCCTCGGGGAGCGCGTCGGCGTCGGCCGTGGCCGCGGTGCGCAATCCCTCCGGCAGCAGCGCGAGGAGCTCGGGCGGCAGGCGCCGGGGGTCGGTCTCGTGCCACGTGAACAAGGCGAACGCCTTGACGGTAAAGATGAAGCCGTCCGGCGTCCAGTCCACCCACTTTTCCGCGCGGTCCGGGGGCTGCAGCGCGTGGAACGTGGCGTCCACCTCGACGGTGGGGAAGACGGTGGAGTAGTAGCGCAGGCGCCCGGCGGGATCGCTGCGCACGCCCTTCGGGTAGAAGTCGCCTTCCTTCACGAAGTTCGGATCGGCCCAGGAGCACGTGCCGACGTAGATCTGGCAGGAGCCGATCTGCAGCGGTTCGGCGGGCCGGTCGGCGTCGAGGCGGAAGAGCGCAGACATCACGGATTTACGGTACCGCACACCTTTCCCCTGCCGCAAGAATGAATCCGCACTCGGCCCCTTGCGGGGCCTCGGCTGAATCCCTATGATTGATGAGGTTTTGGAGGTGGGCGCGTGAGGCGGCTGTGGCTGCGGCTCCTGATCGTCGTGGTGCTGATGCTCGCGGCGATCCAGGTGGTCTTTTCCCCTATCCGGTTCATCGGCTGGACGCCTGAGTGGCAATCGCCGCGCATCGGCGTGAACCTGGGTCTGGACCTGCAGGGCGGGAGCTATCTCGTGCTGGAGGCGCAGGATACCTCCACGGTGCGCGCGACCCCCGAGGCGGTGGACGCGGCGATGCGCGTCATCGAGAACCGCATCGACCAGCTCGGCGTGGCCGAGCCGTCCCTGCAGCGGCAGGGCAGCCGCCGCATCGTCGTGGAGCTTCCCGGGATCCAGGATCCGGAGCGGGCGATCGCGCTTATCGGCAAGACCGCGCTCCTGGAGTTCGTGGACACGCAGACCACGCAGCTCCCGCAGGGCGCGCGGTGGTCGGCGGACGGCACGACCGTCACCCTGCCGCAGGGCACCGGCACCACGCCGACCCTGAAGCTGCAGAAGAAGGTCATCCTCACCGGCGCCGACCTCGCCGACGCCCAGGCCTCGTTCGATCAGGACACGACCGAGCCCGTGGTCAACTTCCAGTTCAAGGGCCGCGGCGCCAAAACGTTTGAGGACTTCACGGGAGCGAACGTCGGGAAGTATCTGACGATCGTCCTGGACAATGAGGTCATCTCCTCGCCGGTCATCCGCGACCGGATCACCGGCGGCCGCGGGCAGATCAGCGGCGGCTTCACCGATATCGCGGGCGCGCGGGATCTGGCGGTGCTTCTGCGCGGCGGCGCGCTGCCCGTTCCCGTCGAGGTCGTCGAGCGCCGCTCCGTCGGCCCGACGCTGGGCCGCGACTCGCTGGACCGCACCCTCCGGGCCGGCCTGGTCGCCGTGGGGATGGTGCTGCTCTTCATGATCCTGCTCTACGGGCTGCCGGGCGTGCTGGCCGACGCGGCGCTGCTGCTGTACGGGCTGCTCCTCCTGGGTGCGCTCGTCGCCCTGGGCGCCACGCTGACGCTGCCGGGCATCGCCGGGTTCATCCTGTCTGTGGGCATGGCCATCGACGCGAACATCCTGATCTTCGAGCGGATCAAAGAGGAACTGCGCTCCGGGAAGACCCTGCGGGCCGCCATCGGCGGTGGCTGGTCCCGGGCGTGGAGCGCGATCCTGGACAGCAACGTGACGACGCTCATCGGGGCGATTGTGCTCTTCACGCTGGGGACCGGCGCCGTGAAGGGGTTCGCCGTAACCCTGGCCATCGGCGTCACCCTCAGCATGTTCACGGCGATCACCATCACGCGCATTCTCGTGGACGCCACGTCCGCGGCCGTCCGTCCCGGCTGGCTGCGCTTTGGGGCCGAGCGATGAGGTCCTGGAACATCATCGGGAAGCGCCGGTGGGGCTACCTGCTGTCGGCCGCGGTAATGATTCCCGGCATCATCGCCCTCGTGCTGTGGGGCATCAACTTCGGGATCGACTTCACCGGCGGGACACTGCTGGACGTGCGGGTCGCCCGCGACGCCAGGGTGGAGGAGGTCCGCGAGGTGATGGGCGGATTCGGGCTCGCCGAGGCGGTCATCCAGCAATCGCGGGAGCGCCCCCGGGAGTTCATCATCCGCACCGAATCCCTGGACGAAGCGACGACGGCGCGCGTGACCGCGGCGCTGGGACAGCGGTTCGACGGAGTGGAGGTGCTGCTGGCCGAGCGCGTCGGGCCGAAGATCGGGCGGGAGCTGCGCAACCGGGCCATCCTGGCCGTGAGCATCGGCCTGGTGCTGCAGGTTCTCTACATCACCTGGCGGTTCCGCTCAACCCGCTTCGCGATGGTGGCCGACGTCGCGCTGCTCCACGACTTGATCGTCGTCCTGGGTCTGTACGCGCTGACGCGGAAGCAGGTGGACAGCTCCTTCGTCGCCGTCCTGCTCACCGTCATCGGGTACTCCATCAACGATACGGTGGTCATCTTCGACCGCATCCGCGAGACGCTCGGGCAGCGGATCCGCGCCACCTTCCCCGAGCTCGTTAACCGCAGCATCCTCGAGGTCCTGGTGCGCTCGCTGACGACGGGCGCGGGCGCGTTGATGGCGCTCGCTGCGATCTACTTCCTCGGGGGCGTGACCATCCGCGACTTCGCCTTCGGCCTGACCATCGGCGTGCTCACGGGTACGTACTCGTCAATCTTCGTGGCCAGTCCCTTGCTCGTCGAGTGGCACAACTGGAGCGAGCGCCGCGCGGGCCGCCGGCCCGAAGCCCCCAGTCAGGCCGAGCCTGTGCGCGAGGCTGTGCAGGTCGGCGGGCCGCGTCCGGCGGCCGCCCGCCCAGGAGGACCGCGGCCGGGGCGGCGGCGAAACCGACGGTAAGATGTTCATCGTCGGCGTCATCCTGCTGCTGGTCATCACGGTCTTCGTCCTGGAGAATCGCTCGCCGGTCACCGTCGAGTTCTTGGCCTGGCAGTACAATACGCAGCTGGGGCTCGCCCTTATCGCCGCCGCTGTGGCCGGCGCCGTCGTCATCTACTTCTCCGGGCTCCTCAAGCAGCGCGATCTCCGCGCGCAGGCCCGGGCCGCGGAAGCGAAGCTGCGGGAGCTGGAGCGCCAGCAGCGCCTCGCCGAGCGGCAGGCCGCTTCCGGTGAAGGGCAGCCCGCGCCGCGTCCGTAGCCGCCGCACACCGCTCACCGCCCGGCTGCGCGCCGGGGCGCGCTGATGCCCGCCCCCCGATGGCGGATCAGCCCACCGGCGGAGCATCTGCACGACCTCGTCCTCGCGTTGGGCGTCCAGCCGGTCACCGCCCAGATCCTCATCAACCGGGGGTATGATCGCCCGGCGGATGCCCGGCGGTTCCTCGATGCCCCGCTGGTCGGGCTCGCCGATCCCGACGCGCTCGTTGACATGTCTGCCGCAGCCGACCGTGTCGCAGCCGCGCTCCGGGCCCGCGAGCTCCTCACCGTCTACGGCGACTACGACGCGGATGGGATCACGGCCACCGCGATCCTCATCAGGGGCCTGACGGCCCTGGGGGCCCGGACCGCCTGGTACGTGCCCTCGCGCTTCCGCGAGGGATACGGGCTCAACGCCGGCGCGCTCGCCCGCCTGCGCGAGGACGGCCACCGGCTCGTCGTCGCCGTGGACTGCGGCGTGACGGCGTTCGACGAGATCGCACAGGCCGCGGCCTCCGGCCAGGAGATCATCGTGGTGGACCACCACGAGCCTCCCGGACGGCTTCCGCCCGCCGTCGCGGTCGTCGATCCCAAGCGCGCCGATGACCGAGGGCCCTTCCACGAGTACTCCGCCGCGGGGCTGGCCTTCCAGCTCCTCCGCGCGGTCCGCCGCCGGCTGGGCGAGGACGCGATCCCGCTGGATGTCGCCGACCTCGCCGCGCTGGGGACCATCGCCGACGTCGTGCCGCTCGTCGGCGACAACCGCATCCTGGCGCGGGCCGGCCTGCACCGCATGGCCACGGAGCCCCTGACGGGAGTGGCCGCGCTCGCCCGCGTGGCGGGAATCGCCGGAGCCGTGACCGCGCGGCATGTCGGGTTCTCCCTGGCGCCCCGTCTCAACGCCGCCGGCCGGCTGGGAGACGCGAGCGCCGCCGTCCGGCTCCTCCTCTCGGACGACCCCTCCGAAGCAGACGGCCTCGCCGCGTCGCTGGACGCGGCCAACCGCGCCCGCCAGGAGCTGTGCCAGCAGATCTTCGCGCAGGCGACGGAGCGCGTGGAGCAGGAGCGGCTGCACGAGGCGCCGGCCATCGTCATCGCCGGAGAGGGCTGGCATCCCGGGGTCATCGGCATCGTCGCCTCGCAGCTCGTCGAGCGATACTACCGGCCCGCCGTCGTCCTGGGCGTGGACGGCGGGATCGGCAAAGGGTCGGCGCGGAGCATTGGGGCGTTCCACATGGTGGACGCGCTGGCGGAGTGCGGCGACCTGCTCACCCGGTTCGGCGGCCACGCGATGGCGGCCGGGCTGACGATCGCGGCTCCGCAGCTACCGGAGTTCTCCCGGCGCTTCGTCGAGGTGGCCGGCGCCCGGCTGGCCGCAGACGACCTCATCCCGCGCCTCGAGATCGACGCGGAGGTGGAGCTGGGAGCGCTCACCGAGGCGCTCGCCCGCGAGCTGCAACGGCTGGCTCCGTTCGGGGCGGGGAATCCCGAACCCGTGCTCGGGGCGCGGGGACTGCAGGCCGTGAGCACGCGCGTGATGGGCGATGGGATCCATCTCCGGCTGGGCGTAACAGACGGGCGCGCGTTCGCCGAGGCGGTCGGCTTCCGCCTGGGCGACGCCTCCGAGCTGCTGGCCTTCACGCGGGCCAGCGTGGATCTCGCCTTCACGCTCTCCCTCGACCGGTGGAACGACCAAGAGCGCGTGCAGCTCATCGTGCGCGACCTGGTCACGCCGGAGGTAGACCTGGACGCGGTGCTCACCGACAGCGGCCTCCTGGTCGACCGCCTCTTCGCCCGCGCCGCGGATTACCTCGGGGACGGCGTGCTCGGGCTCGAGGACGCGTTTGCCTTCAACACCAAAGTGGTCGGCGTGACGTTCGAGGGCCGGCAGGAGATCATACGCCGGCTGACCGCCGGGGACGCGCTCACCCTGGAGCGTCAGCCGGCCAACCCGGTGGATCCGCACGCCGTCCGGGTGCTCACGCGCGCCGGGGAGCAGGTCGGCTACCTGAGCGCGCGCGTGGCCGCCCGCCTGGCCCCGTCGATGGACAGCGGGACACGGTACACGGCGACGGTAAGCCAGATTACCGGCGGTCCGGCGGCTTCGCCGGCCGGCGGCGAGGAGCGCAGCTACGGCGTGAACATTTCCGTGCAGCGCATCGAGCTCGCCCCGGAAGGGCCTGATCCGGCGGCCTCGCTGCGCGCGGCATGGAGCGAGCTGGAGCCGGACGACCTGCTGGAGCGCCTGCGCATCCACCTGCGCCGGGGACGGAGCCTGCGAGCCGTGCAGCGCGATGCCGTCCGCGCGATCCTCGATGGACGGCCGCTGCTCGGCATCTTCGGTCCCGGCAAGGGGCGTCTCGCCGTCGAAGAGCTGGCCGCCGCGGCCGTCGCGATCCAGGGCCGCCGTCCCGTGACGGTCGTCCTCCCGCTGCGGCGCGAGGTGGACCGGTGGTACGAACGCGCCGCGCCGCGGCTGGGGCGGCTCGGCCTGCGCGCGGTCAAGGCGCACGGTGCGCTGTTCAGCCGCCAGCGCCAGCGGCTGCTGCACGCGCTGGACGAGGGGAGCGCGGACGTGGTCGTGGCGACCTCCGCCTTCATGAGCCACGCGCCCGCGGCCCTGCGGCCCTCGCTGCTCGTCGTGGATGGAGAGCCCGGCGGTGACGGCGGAGTCCTGGACGTGCTGCGCAGGTGGAGTGAGATCCCGCGCGCCGCGTTTCTGGCGGCGCCCGGCCCGCAGGCGGCAGCGATCCGGGAGGCGGGGCTGACGGCATGGGTGGCGGATACCTTTCTCCGCACGAACCTGCGGCTGGTGGATCGCCGGGGCGTCGCTGATCCCGCACCGCTCATCGCGGAGTCCGCGGCCCGCGGCGGGCGCACGCTGGTGCTCACCGGGTCCAGATCAGCCGCCGTTGGGCTCGCGGGCCGTCTCCGGGATGACGGCATCCCGGCGGCCTACTATCACGGGGGGATCCCGCTGCGCGTGCGCGAGGTGCTGGAGCAGGCCTTCGCCGACGCGAAGGTCGCGGTGCTCGTCGCCGGCGACGGGCTGTGCGAGGATGCGCTCCCCGCCGACGTCCGCCAGGTCGTGATTGCCGGCCTGCCGGCGAACCGCGCCGAGCTTGCGGAGTGGATGGGGATGGGGGGCCTCGACGGGCGTCAGGCGACCGTCACCCTGGCGTACACACGCGAGCATCTCCTGCAGACCCAGCAGCGTCTGGCCGAGGAGCATCCGTCGCGGGAGGTCCTGACCGCCGTCTTCAAGGCCGTGCGCGATCTGCGCGGCCAGGCGGCCTGGCCCGATGAGGCCCTGGGGGCGGCGCTGGACGGGCACGTCCCGGCGCGGCGCACGATCGGCGTGGCGCTGGACGTGTTGACGGAAGCCGGCGTCATCGTCCGCGAGTTCGACGGCGACCGCTGGCGGCTGTCGCTGGCCGAGGGGAGCATCCGCCGTGACCTGGCGACTTCCCTGCGGTACACTGAGGGGAATAAGGAGGTGCAGGAAGCCGCCACGCTCGACCGGTGGGCTTTCGGACCGCTGCCGGAGCTGCTGCGGGCAGTCGCCGGCGGCACACGCGACGCGGGGGCGGCATCGGGGACGTGATGAGGTGGTTGCAGCCCCGGCAGTCGAGCGCCTTCCAGGACCTGCCCGCCGAGGTCCAGGTCCTGGTCGCCCGCATGCGCGAGTACTTCCCCCGCGCCGATCTCGATGTCGTCCGGGAGGCGTATCTCTTCGCTGAGTCGGCGCACGCCGGCCAGACCCGGGCCTCCGGCGAGCCCTACATCAACCACTCCGTGGCCGTGGCCGCGACACTCGTGGACCTCCGGCTGGATCCGGTCACCGTGGCCGCGGCGCTGCTCCACGACGTCGCCGAGGACACCGGGGTCACCCTGGCGGACGTCAGCGAACGGTTCGGCCAGCAGCTGGCCTCCCTGGTGGACGGGGTGACCAAGCTGGGCCGCATCGAGTGGATGAGCCGGGAGGAGCGGCAGGCGGAGAGCCTGCGCAAGATGTTCCTGGCCATGGCCAGCGACATCAGGATCGTGCTCATCAAGCTCGCCGACCGCCTGCACAACATGCGCACCATCGAGTACCTTCCGGAGTGGAAGCAGCGCCGCACGTCGCAGGAGACGATGGATATCTACGCCCCGCTGGCGCAGCGGCTGGGGATCGGCACGCTGCAGCGCGAGCTGGAGGACCTGGCGTTCCGCATCCTGTCCCCCGAGGCTTACGCGGAAGTGAAGAGCCAGCTGGCCGAGGCGGAAGCGACCCGCGAGGGCTTCCTGCACCGCGTGGCCGACACGCTGCACCGCGAGCTGAACCGGGCGGGCGTGAAGGTGCCCCGCGACCGCATCACCAGCCGGCCGAAGCACATCTACAGCATCTGGCAGAAGATGCAGCGCCCCAAGTACGCCGGCCAGCCGGTGGCGCGCATCTATGACCGGCTGGGCGTGCGGGTCATCCTCGATGACGTGAAGGATTGCTACGCCGCCCTCGGCGTCGTGCACGCGCTGTGGCGCCCGATCCCGGGTGAGTTCGACGACTACATCGCCAACCCGAAGACCAGCGGGTACCAGTCGCTGCACACCGCCGTCGTGTACGAGGGCGAGCCGCTGGAGATCCAGATCCGCACGATGCAGATGCACCGGGAGGCGGAGCACGGCATCGCCGCCCACTGGAAGTACAAGGAGGGCAAGCCGGCCGAGCGGGAGGTCGAGCAGAAGCTCTCCTGGCTCCGGCAGCTGCTGGACTGGCACTCGGACCTGCGGGACGCCCGCGACTTCGTCCAGTCCGTCAAGCTGGACTTGTTCCAGAACGAGGTCTTCGTCTTCACCCCCAAAGGCGACGTCATCGATCTCCCGGCCGGCGCCACCCCCGTGGACTTCGCCTACCGCATCCACACCGACGTCGGCCACCGCACGGTGGGGGCGAAGGTGAACGGGCGGCTCGTGCCGCTCTCGCATCACCTGCACACCGGCGACATCGTCGAGGTCGTCACCAGCAAGACCGCGGGCGGGCCGAGCCGGGACTGGCTCGGTTTCATCGTTACGAGCAACGCCCGCACCAAGGTGAAGCAGTGGTTTAAGAAGGAAGCGCGCGAGGAGAACGTCGCCCGGGGCAAGGAGCTGCTGGAGAAGGAGCTCCGGCGGGTGGGCGGCGTCGCGCTGCTGCGGCCGGAGCGCCTGCGCGAGGTCGCCGCCTCCTTTAGCGTCGAGTCGGACGAGGACCTCCTGGCCGCGATCGGCAACGGGGATGTCTCGCTGCTGCAGGTCGTCCAGGCGCTGCGCGGAGAGCCGGCGGAAGCGGCGCCCGCGGAGGCCGTCCCGCCCCCCGTCCCGGCCAAGCCCGCGCCTTCGCGGGGCGTCCGCGTGCGCGGCGCGGACAACGTGCTCATGCGCTTCTCACGATGCTGTACGCCGCTGCCGGGAGACCGCATCATCGGCTACGTCACGCGCGGGCGGGGCGTGGCCATCCACCGCATCGACTGCCCGAACGCGCGCTTCTTCCGCAGCAATCCCGAGCGGCTCATCGAGGTCGAGTGGGAGCCGTTCTCCGAGGGCTCGTACCAGGTGGAGATCGAGGTGGAAGCGTTCGACCGCGTCGGTCTCCTGAAGGACGTGCTGGCCGCCATCGCCGACGCCAAGACCAACGTCGTCTCGGTGAACGCGCGGGTCCGCAAGGACAAGGTCGGCGTGGTGACCCTCGTGCTGGACATCCGCAACGTTGCCCAGCTGCACAGCGTGATGCAGAAGGTCGGCAAGGTCCCGGACGTCTATTCCGTCGAGCGGGTTCTGCACAGTTAGATGCCGTCGCCGCGACGTCACCGGGGCGGCGGGCGCCCGTCAGCGGTGCGCGCCGCCGTGCGCGGCCACCTGGAGGCGCTGAACGCCCGCGCCTTGGAGCCGCTGCTCGCCTTCTACGCCGAGGCCGCCGTCCTGGAGCTGCCGGCCAGTCCGCCCGTGGAAGGCCGCGCGGCGATCCGGCGGGCGTTCGAGGCGTTCTTCGGCCAGTGGGAGGAGCAGAGCACGTACGATCGTGTGGTCATCGAGGGGACGACGGCGGCTGTGGAGGGCGTGACCACGGGGCGGCACCGGACGCTGCACTTGCGCATCCCCGGCCGGGTGGCTACGGGGTCGCGGCGGTACCGTCACCGGTTTGCGGCGTTCATCGAGTTCGCCGACGGCAAGATCATCCGCCACCGCGTGTACTTCGATGCGCGGGAGCTCGTCCGGCAGTTGCTGGGGTAGCCCTGTCTGCCTCCGTCCCCCTGGCCGGCGGTCGCTTCGAGACGTGCGGCGCTGGCTGATGCGCGCCCGGGAGGGCAGGGGGGACGTCGCGGCCGTCAAATCCCGTTGACTATGGTCCACACGGCTCAGCGCGTCGGCCTCTTCACCGAGTCGGTCATCCGCGAGATGACCCGCCTCAACAACCTGCACGGCGGGGTGAACCTGGCCCAGGGATTCCCCGATTTTCCGGCTCCGGCCGCGCTCATCGCCGCGGCCGAGCGCGCGTTGCGGGACGGCTTCAACCAGTACGCCATCACCTGGGGGTCGCCGACCCTGCGCCGGGCCATCGCGGAGAAGTTCGCGTCCTACAACGGCGTGGAGGTCGATCCGGACGCGCACGTGACGGTGACCTGCGGGGCCACCGAAGCGATGATCGCCACCCAGCTGGCCGTGCTGGATCCCGGCGACGAGGTCGTGATCTTCGAGCCGTTCTACGAGAACTACGGCCCGGACGCCCGGCTCTCCGGGGCCATACCGCGCTACGTGCCGCTGGTGCTGGACGACCCGGAGTTCGCGTTCGATCCCGAGGCGTTGCGCGCCGCCTTCGGGCCGCGGACCCGCGCCGTCATCATCAATACCCCGCACAACCCCACCGGGAAGGTGTTCAGCGTCGAGGAGCTGGCGCTCATTGCTGAGCTGTGCCGCCGCTACGATGCCCTGGCCATCACCGATGAGGTCTATGAGCACCTCGTCTACGACGGGCGGCGGCACGTGAGCATCGCCGAGCTGCCGGGGATGGCGGAGCGGACGGTGACGATCAACAGCCTGAGCAAGACCTACAGCGTGACGGGCTGGCGCGTGGGGTGGACCATCATCAAGGACGCCCAGGTGACGACCGCGATCCGGAAGGCGCACGACTTCCTCACGGTGGGCGCGGCCGCGCCCTTGCAGGAGGCCGGCGCGCTCGCCCTCAGGTTCCCGGCGTCCTACTACGACGACCTGGCCGCGATGTACCGGGCGAAGCGTGACCGGCTGCTGGACATCCTGCGCCATGCCGGGTTCCGGTGCTTCGTGCCCTACGGCGCGTACTACATCATGACCGACATCGGCGCGTTCGGGGCCGCCTCAGACGTCGAATTCTGCCGGATGCTGGTGCGCGACGTCGGCATCGCCGCGGTGCCCGGGAGCAGCTTCTACAGCGACCCGGCTGCCGGGCGGCGGTACGTGCGGTTCGCGTACCCGAAGAAGGATGAGACCCTGGCGGAGGCTGCCCGCCGGCTGGCCGGGATTTCCTCGAAGGTCGCGCGCTAGTGCTGAGGCGGAGTCGAGGAGGGTGGGGGTGACGGACGCGCCACCCGGTCCGCCCAGGCCCTGGGCCTCCTGGCGGGACGAGTTCCCGATCTTCCAGCGCACGACGTACTACAACACGTGCTCGCTGGGCGCCCTCAGCCGCCGCGCGGCCCATGCGGTGAGCACGTTTCTCGATCTCTGGGATGCCTCGGGCGCCGGGGCCTGGTACGGCCCGTGGCTGGCGGAGATCGAGGAGCTGCGCGGCGCGGTGGCCCGGCTGGTCGGCGCGACCCGCGACGAGATCGCCATCTTCCCCTCGATCACCGCCGCGCTGGGGGCCGTGACCAGCGCGCTGGACTTCGGCGCGCGGCCCGAGGTGGTCATCAGCGACCGGGAGTTCCCGACGACCGTCTACCAGTGGACGGTCAAGGCCCGGGACGGCGTGCGCGTCACGCTCCTCCGGTCTCCCGACGCCCTGACGGTGCCCCTGGACGCCTATCGCGAGGCCGTGGGATCCCGCACACGCCTCGTGGTAGCCTCGCACGTCTACTTCACCAGCGGCGTCATCCAAGACATCGCCGCCCTGGCGGAGATTGCCCACGGCGCCGGGGCCTACGTGCTTGTCGACGCCTACCAGTCGGTCGGCCAGCTGCCGGTGGACGTGCACCGCGCCGGCGTGGACTTTCTGGTCACCGGCGGCTTGAAGTGGCTGCTGGGCGGCCCGGGTATCGCCTACCTCTACGTGCGGCGCGAGGTGGCCGGGCGGTTGCAGCCGAGCGAGGTGGGGTGGTTCGCGCACCGGCGGCAGTTCGCCTTCGACGTCCACCGGTTCGAGTACGCGGACGGGGCACGGCGCTTCGAGGGCGGGACCCCGGCGGTCGCCGCCGTGTACGCCGGGCGGGCCGGCGCGGGGATCGTGGAGGAGATCGGCGTAGACCGGCTCCGCGCCCGCCAACTTGAGCTGGTGGCGCACCTCGTGGAGGCCTCTCGCGCGCAGGGCCTCTCGCCGCGGGTGCCGCCGCGGATGGAGAGCCTGGCCGGGATCGTGACCATCCCCCGCGCCGACCCGCAGGCGGTGGTCGCGGCGCTGGCCGAGCGGGGCATCGTGGTCGACCGCCGTCCGGGGGTGGTGCGGTTGTCCCCGTACTTCTACAACTCCCTCGAGGATGGCGCGCGGGTCGCGGCTGAGCTGGCCGCGTTGCAGCGTGAGGGGATCGCGTAGCATATGGCGGATGCGGTCGCCTACGTCATCCGGCACGGCGCGCACGACTGGCTGCGGCCGGGGGCGAATCGCCTCGCGGGCCGGCTGCCCGGGGTGGCGCTGAACGACGCCGGCCGGCGGGAAGCCGCGCGTGTCGGCGCGCTCCTTGAGGGCAAACCCATCCGCTGGGTCGTGAGCAGTCCCATCCAGCGGACCGTGGAGACGGCCGAGATCATCGCCCAGCCGCACGGGCTGTCCGTCGAGCGCGACGACCGGTTCATCGAGTCCGGCCTGGGTCCCTGGGAAGGCCGCTGGGTCGCCGACATCGAGGCGGAGGACCCGGAGGCGTGGCGGACGTGGCGGGAGGATCCCACGCGGGTCCGGGTGCCGGGGATCGAACCGGTGGAGGAGATCGCCGTGCGGATGGAGGCGGGCTGCCTGGACTGGCTGGCCAGGGGAGGGGAGGGCGTCATCGTCTCGCACCAGGACCCCATCGCCGCGCTGCTGTGCCGACTCATCGGCATGCCGCTGGGATCCATGCGGCGCTGGGACATCCGCACCGGCTCGGTGTCGGTCGTGCGCCGGTCGCCCGGCGGCGTGATCGTTGATGCCGTGACCACGGGCCTGCCGCTCACGTTCTGAGGAGGGCTGGGATGACGCCGCTGACGGAAGACGACGTGATGCGCCTGGCCAGCCAGCGCGGATGGCCGATGGAGCGCGACCGGATCCGTGCCATCCTCCCTGAGGTGCAGCGTCTCCTCGACGCGGCCGCCCGCCTGCGGGAGCTGCCCATCGCTCCCGCCGCTCCGCCGGATGGTCCCGCATGAGGGGACACCGGTGAGTGCAGATGAGGTGGTGTTCAGTTCCGCCGCCGAGATGGCGGAGCGTATCGGGGAGGGCGCCGTGACCGCCGTGGAAGTGGCCGAGGCCCATCTCGCCCGCATCGAGCGTCTCCAGCCCCGGCTGAATTGCTTCACGGCCATCCTGGCCGAGCGGGCGTTGTCGGACGCCCGGGACGTGGACGCCGCCCGTGCATCGGGGCGGCCCCTCGGCCCACTGGCCGGCGTCCCCGTGGGAATCAAAGACATCGTGGACGTTGCCGGCGTCGTCACCACCGCGGGTGCGCATCGCCGCTTCCATCATCGCGCGGCGTCCGACGCCTCCCTCACCGCCCGTCTCCGCGCTGCGGGAGCGGTGATCATCGGCAAGACGGGGCTGCACGAATTCGCCTACGGGGTCACCAGCCACAACGCGCACTTCGGGCCCGTGCGCAACGCATGGGATCCCGCCCGCATCCCGGGCGGCTCGAGCGGCGGGTCCGCGGTCGCCGTCTCCGCCGGGCTGTGCGCAGGCGCCGTAGGGACCGACACGGGCGGATCGATCCGCATCCCGGCCTCGCTGTGCGGCGTGGTCGGGCTGAAGCCGACCTACGGACTCGTACCGCTGGACGGCGTCGTCCCGCTGTCCTGGTCGCTCGATCACGCCGGGCCGCTGGCGCGCACGGTGGAGGACGCCGCGCTGTTCTTCCGGGTTATGACCGGCGGGCCCGTGGGCGCGGAGCGCGACCCCGGGCGCGGACCGGCCGATCTACGCGGCGTGCGCGTCGGGGTTCCGCGGCCGTTCTTCTGGGAGCATCTGGACGGCGAGGTCGCGCGCCTGGCGGAGGCGGCGCTGGACGTCCTGCGGGATCTCGGCGCCCGGCTGGTCGACTGCGCGCTTCCGTACGCTTCCTACGCCGGGGCGGCGGCCGCCGTCGTCATGTCCGCGGAAGCCACGGCGTTCCACGAGGCCCGGCTGCGCAATGCCCCCGAGGCATACGGCGATGACATCCGCACCCGGCTCGAGCGCGGGCTGTTCCTGGCCGCGACGGATCTCGTGGCGGGACTGCGGGCCAAGCGCTTCCTCCGGCAGGAGTTCTCGAAGGCGTTTGAGGGGGCCGATGTGCTCGTCACGCCGACGACGCAGGCGGCGGCCTCGCTCATCGAGGACGATCCCCGGGCGGTGCCCGAGCGCTCGCTGGCCATGAGCGTGCAGCTCACCCGCTTCACGAACCCGTTCAACGTCACGGGACTCCCCGCGCTGTCCGTTCCCTGCGGGTTCACCCGGGCGGGGCTTCCTGCGGGCCTGCAGATCATCGGTCCCGCGGGGGGAGAAGGCCAGGTCCTGCGGACCGGCGGCGCCTACGAGCGCGCCGCGGGGTGGGGCTCCCGCCGGCCGCCGGTCTAGGCGGCGCGGGCGGAGCTAGGCGAGGAAGGACGTCATCAACCGCCGCTCGAGCTCCTTGGCCACCTCGGACATATCCTTCACGGTGTCCACCGAGCGCCAGTACGCCCGCGACTTGTAGGCGCCCAGCCGCCGTTCCAGCGCGAGCTGGGGAAACGTGGTGTCCTCGTGGTCGCCCTGCTCGGGAAGCATGGGCTCCAGCTCGCGGGACAGGATGTAGATGCCCGCGTTCATCCAGTACGGGAGCTCGGGCTTCTCATGGAAGGCCACGATCCGGTCGGCGTCGTCCACTTCCACGATGCCGTAGGGGCTGATGAACGGGGCCAGGACCACGGTCGCCAGATCCCCGTGGTCGCGGTGCGTCTGCAGCAGAGGCTTCAGCCGCACATTGGTGATGACGTCGCCGTTCGCCGCCAGACAGACGTCTTCGCCCGGCGCGAGCCGGCGGAAGGCCAGCCGCAGCGCGCCGCCGCGCCCCAGGGGCTGATCTTCGATGGAGTACGTCAACCGCACCCCCCACTTCTCGCCTTCGCCGAAGTAGTCTTCGATGACCTCATGGCGGTAGCCGCAGGAGACGATTATGTCGGTCACCCCCTGCGCGGACAGCCACTGCAGCTGATAGCCCAGCAGCGGCACGCCCAGGATCTCGACCATGCACTTCGGCCGGTCGTGGGTGAACGGCCGGAGCCGCTCGCCCTTGCCGCCGGCGAGGACGATCGCCTGCATCCAGACACCTCCGCGACCCTGCCAGCCAACCATGAAGCATTCGGGCACCGCAGGGCCTTTCCTATCATACCGCGCGACTGCTATTGTCAGTGGGTGGACATGCCGGACCGGACGCGGCGGGGGACACAGGCGCCCCGGGGGATGCACGACGTCCTTCCGGATGACGCGGTGCGCTGGCAGGCGCTGGAAGCCCGCGCCCGTGCCTTCGCGGCGCGCTTCGGCTACCGGGAGATCCGCACGCCGGTCGTGGAGTACACCGAGGTCTTCGAGCGCACGTCCGGCCGGACGTCGGACATCGTCGAGAAGGAGATGTACACTTTCGCGGACCGGAGCGGGCGCAGCCTGAGCCTCCGGCCGGAAGGCACCGCCGGCGTCGTCCGCGCCTATCTCGAGCACGGCATGGCCTCGCTGCCCCAGCCCGTCCGGCTCTACTATATCGGGCCGATGTTCCGCTACGACCGGCCGCAGAAGGGGCGGTACCGGCTGCACCATCAGTTCGGCGCCGAAATCCTCGGCGCGGAATCTCCGGCGGCGGACGTGGAAGTGCTCAGCCTGCCCATCCGGCTCATGCAGTCCCTGGGCCTCACCGAGGCCACCGTCCGGCTGAACAGCGTCGGCGACGCCGCCTGCCGGCCGGCGTACGTGCAGGCCCTCTGGGACTACTTCCGGCCGCGGGCCGCATCCCTGAGCAAGGACAGCCAGCGGCGTCTGGAGACGAACCCGCTGCGCATCCTGGAATCGAAGGAGCACGCCGACCAGGAGCTCGTCCGCGGCGCCCCGCTGAGCCGCGACTTCCTCTGCGAGGCCTGCCGGGAGCACTTCGCCCAGGTGAAGCGGTTGTTCGAGGTGGTCGGGATCGCGTACGAGGAGGACCCCTACATCGTCCGGGGCCTGGACTACTACACGCGGACGGCGGCGGAGATCTACTCGGGCCGGCTGGGCGGGGCGCAAAATGCCATGCTGGGCGGGGGCCGCTACGACGGGCTGGCCGAAGCCTTGGGCGGGCCGCACGTGCCGGGCGTGGGGTTCGGCCAGGGGTTGGAGCGGCTGCTGCTCGTGCTTGCCGCGGAGGGCCTGCCCGTCCCTGCCGGCGAGGCCGCCGACACCGCCCCGCAGGTGTTCGTGGCCGCGACGGCCGGGGAAGCGGCGGTGGCCGCGTTTCGTCTACTGGATCGGGTGCGCACGCGGGGGATCAGCGCCGTGGGGGAGATGAGCGGCCGCAGCCTCCGGGCGCAGATGAAGTCCGCCGATCGCCTGGGGACGCGGTTTGCCCTCATCGTCGGGGACGACGAGCTCGCGGCGGGCCGGGCGGCGGTGCGCGACATGCGCAGCGGAGAGCAGAC
>Ga0073934_10004715_pt1 | contig 22141 bp, 27 predicted proteins | sample LarsenN4metaG_FD_76834 | JGI IMG/M metagenome (GOLD analysis project Ga0073934, IMG submission 76834) | Hot spring sediment bacterial and archeal communities from British Columbia, Canada, to study Microbial Dark Matter (Phase II) - Larsen... ...
ATTCTTGACAAAATTGACAGACAGATAGTGCTTGATCTTGGCTCTACAAAATCTCAGTTGACAGATGCTGTGAAGTCACATCCCAAGAGAGGAAGATATGTGGCAACTCATCCGATGTGGGGAACTGAGTATAGCGGTCCGCAGGCTGCAGTAAGAGGAGCCTTTGAAAATAAAGCAGTGATTATTTGTAATGCTGACGAAAGTGATACAGATGCGCTGGAGTGGGTAAAGCATATGTATAACAAAATAGGTATGCACCAGTTGGAAATGGAAGCAAAGGCGCATGACCTTCATGCCGCTTACGTAAGTCACATCTCACATATCACTTCTTTTGCTCTTGCCAATACAGTATTGGAAAAAGAAAAAGAAGAGAATGCCATTTTTGAACTGGCCAGCGCCGGATTTGAAAGCACTGTTCGTCTTGCCAAAAGCAACCCGGCCATGTGGGTGCCGATCTTTATGCAGAATAAAGAGAATGTACTGGATGTTTTGAAGGAGCATATAGCACAGTTGTCAAGATTTAAAGAGAGTATTGAAAAGGAAGATCATGAATATTTGATCCGGTTGATTCAGAATGCAAATAAGATCAGGCGGATAATTAAATAAATTAAATTTGTATCAATGCAAACTACAGAACTATCAGAGAAAGAAAAAGTGAAGGCAGCATGGAGCAAACGTCCGCTGATCATCAGCGGGCCATGCAGCGCCGAAACAGAAGAACAGGTGCTGGCAACTGCGCAGCGACTGGCTGCAACGGGAAAAATAGATATGCTTCGGGCTGGTATATGGAAACCCAGGACCAAGCCGGGCATGTTTGAGGGAGTTGGTGCTAAGGGTTTGCCCTGGCTCCAAATGGCAAAGAAGCTAACTGGTCTACCAACAACTGTAGAAGTGGCCACTGCTAAACAGGTACAGGATGCATTGACATTTGATGTGGACGTTTTATGGATTGGCGCCAGAACGACAGTGAATCCTTTCAGTGTGCAGGAAGTGGCCGATGCATTGCGTGGTGTTGATGTGCCGGTTATGATAAAGAACCCGATCAATCCGGATCTTGAGTTGTGGAGTGGCGCAGTGGAAAGAGTGGCAAGGGCAGGTATTAAGCAAATCGGGCTGATTCACCGCGGCTTTAGTTCTTATGGTAATACGGAGTACCGCAATGCCCCAATGTGGCACCTGGCCATTGATATGAAGCTGAAGCACCCGGGTATGCCGTTGATCAATGATCCTTCTCATATTTGTGGCCGTCGTGATATCTTACTCGATATAATGCAAAAAGCTATCGATCTTGATTATGACGGACTGATGATCGAAACACATATTGACCCCGATAATGCCTGGAGTGATGCCAAACAGCAGGTGACACCTGAAAAGCTGGCTGAAATGCTGGATCATATTATCTGGAGAAAGGAGGATGTAAATTCTGAAGAATATCATGCGGCATTGGAAGCTTTGCGCCAAAAAATAAATCACCTCGATGATGAGCTAATGCAGATACTGGGCCAGCGGATGAAAATCGCTGAGCAGATAGGCCGTTATAAGAAGGAAAATAATATCACTATTCTGCAAACCAACCGGTGGAATGAGATAATCGAAAGGGCCGGCTTAAAAGGAGATAAACTGGGATTAAGCAGGGAGTTTATCACAAGATATCTTGATGCGGTACACATGGAAAGCATTAATCACCAGAAAAAAGTGCTGGATAGTTAACCCCCCTGTCCCCTTTAAGAGGGGACTTAGGTCATGGCTTACTATAGTTATGCAATAGTTCTTTAAAAAAGTGTGTGATATTTATGTAACCAGCTTTATTTCTGCTATCAGCTTTTGTTGCGTCGCACACTTCATCGTCCGGTAATTCTATTCACCATAATAAAAAAACTGTTGAAAGAAAATAAAGTGTCTGTAAAGCAAAGAAATAGTTACTCCCCTTTAAGGGCAGGGGGTAAAGTTTTTAAATTTTCATCAGCCTCAACTGAAATACATTTCGCCTCCGGTATCAGTCATCTTAAAAAAATAACTGATCCAAAGGCAACGGTAATCATTACCGATGAGAATGTGTATAGCGCCCACAGTAAACGCTTCAAAGGCTGGAACACAATTGTATTAAAACCAGGGGAAGAATTCAAAGTTCAATCTACTGTTGATGCAATAATTGAGCAGCTGATTGAAATGGAAGCCGATCGAAAAACAACCTTAGTGGGTGTTGGCGGCGGAGTCATTACTGATATCACAGGCTATGCGGCTTCCGTTTATATGCGTGGAATTCGTTTTGGATTTATTCCCACTTCTATATTGGGTTTGGCAGATGCGTCTATTGGTGGTAAGAACGGAATTGATGTGGGAGTATATAAAAATATGGTCGGCGTCATCCGTCAGCCTTCATTTATCCTGCATGATATGGTGTTCCTGAAAAGTTTGCCACAACGGGAATGGGAAAATGGCTTTGCCGAAATCATCAAACATGCCTGTATAAAAGATGCAGCTATGTTCAGCGAACTGGAAAGCAAAACACTAAAACAATACCAGGTGCAACAAAAGTCAATCTGCGAATTGATTCAACGCAATGCCCTGATACAAACGAAAGTGGTACAAAAAGATGAATTTGAAAAAGGCGAAAGAAGGCTGCTGAATTTCGGCCATACATTGGGACATGCACTGGAAACACAATATGATTTATTGCACGGGCAGGCTATTTCTATCGGTATGACCTATGCCTGTCATATTTCTGAGCAGTTGTGCGGATTCAAACAAACCGGCCATGTAGTAAGTGTGCTTGAAAAGTATAACCTGCCTACCTATGCGGCATTTGATAAGCAAAAAGTATTTAATGTACTGAAGATGGACAAGAAGCGGGAACGAAAAGAAATGAACTATGTGCTCCTGGCGAAAATTGGCAAAGGAGTGGTGAAATCTATATCATTAAAACAGTTAGAAAAATTTATAGGAGATTTATAAGTGAAGGTTACAATATATCCATCGCAACTAAAAGGCACAGTACAGGCACCTGCCTCCAAGAGTTCTATGCAAAGGGCTTGTGCGGCAGCTTTATTAAGAAGGGGAGAAACGATAATTGTTAATCCCGGTCAGTCTGATGATGATAAAGCGGCGTTGGATATTATTCAACGTTTGGGAGCCAACGCAAGTTTGGAAAATGGAGAATGGAAAGTAGAAAGCGAAGGAGTGTTACCAATAACAAATGAAATAAATTGTGGTGAAAGTGGTTTGAGCATCAGGATGTTTACCTCAATTGCCGCATTAAGTAATAAAGAAATTGCTATCAACGGCACTGGAAGTTTGCTTACAAGACCGATGAATTTCTTTGATGAGATATTGCCGCAACTGGGAGTAAAAGTGAAAAATAATAATGGTAAGCTGCCAATGACTATTCAAGGCCCGTTGCAACCCAAAAATATTGAAGTGGATGGTTCTCTTAGTTCACAGTTTTTAACAGGGTTGTTGATGGCTTACGCTGCTGCAGGTGCAAAAGATGTTTCCATTAAAGTTAATAACCTAAAAAGTAAGCCTTATATCGCATTGACATTAGATGTGATGAAGCAGTTCGGATTGCCATTACCTGATAATAAAGATTTTAAGGAGTTTATTTTTAATAATGAACCATCAGTTAACCAGCTGACCAATCAACCAGTCAACTACATAGTTGAAGGAGACTGGAGCGGAGGAGCATTTCTTCTGGTGGCAGGTGCCATTGCCGGGCCAATAACTGTCAGGGGGCTTGATTTAACGTCAACACAGGCTGACAAAGCAATCGTTGATGCATTGATGGCTGCCAATGCAGGCATTGCGATAGATGCAAAAGGCATCACCATTCATCCTTCTGAAATGAATGGTTTTTACTTTGATGCCACAGATTGCCCGGATTTGTTTCCGCCTTTAGTGGCACTGGCGGCTTATTGCAACGGAAAGACAACTATCAGGGGAGTCAACCGGTTAACACATAAGGAAAGTAACAGGGCTGTTACTTTACAGGATGAGTTTGATAAAATGGGAGTGTTCCTTGAACTTGAAAATGATGTAATGATAGTACATGGCACTAAAAATGTGAAAGGAGCTGATGTTCACTCAAACCATGATCACCGGATTGCAATGGCCTGTGCAGTGGCAGCTTTAAAAGCCAGCAGCGAAACTGTCATAGAAGAAGCACAGGCAATAAAGAAATCATACCCGGATTTTTATGAAGATTTGAAAAAGCTGGGGGCTGATGTATCTTTACCTTTTACACATTTCAATTTGTAAACATTGAATTCATTCGGCCGGTTTTTCCGTATTTCCATTTTTGGGGAGTCACATGGTGAGTGTGTAGGCATTACTATTGACGGATGCCCGGCAGGTTTGTCATTGACAGCAGAGGATTTATTGCCTGATCTGGAAAGAAGAAAAGGCGGACAGAAGGGCACCACACCCCGAAAGGAAGATGATCATCCTATTTTTAAAAGCGGTGTGTTCAACGGAAAGACGACAGGTTTTCCCATTACTATTCTATTCGAGAATAAGAATACCCGCAGTGAGGATTATAATAAACAAAGAAGCATTCCCCGGCCGGGACATGCAGACTGGGTGGCCCATCAGAAGTTTGGCGGGTTCGAAGATTACCGGGGTGGGGGTCATTTCAGTGCAAGATTAACTGCGGGTATTGTGGCGGCAGGCGCAATAGCAAAAAAATTAATGAGTGGTGTTAACATAAAAGCAGATGTAACAGAAATAGGAGGAGAGAAGGATTTAGAAAGAGGGTTACAAAAAGCCATCGATGCAAAAGATTCTGTTGGGGGTATTGTTGAATGCAGGGTTAGCGGGTTACCGGTCAGTTTGGGTGAACCATATTTTGATTCTATAGAATCTGTTTTATCACATATAGTATTTTCCATACCAGCAGTGAGAGGAGTGGAGTTTGGAACTGGTTTCGCTGCTGCAAAAATGTTTGGCAGCGAACATAATGATGCGATCGAAAACTCAGAAGGAAAAACAAAAACCAATCATGCAGGCGGAGTGGTAGGAGGCATCAGCAATGGAAATGAATTGGTTTTCCGGCTGGCAATCAAACCAACTTCCTCCACACCAAAAGAACAGAAGAGCCTGAACTGGGATACAGGTAAAACAGAAAATTTCTCTGTCAAGGGCCGTCATGATCTGTGTGTGGCGCTCAGGGCACCGGTAATTGTAGAGGCAGTAACCGCCATTGTATTGGCTGACTTCATGTTGTTGGAACAAAAAATAAAAAGAGTATTGTAATGCCAATTATCTATCATGTAACAACCCGGGCAGACTGGAACGAAGCAAAATTGAAAGGTCAGTATGAACATCCATCCTTAAAGGAGGAGGGTTTTATTCATTGCTCACAGGAAAATCAGATTGCCGGTGTGCTTGAAAGATATTTTGCGGGGAAAACTGATTTGGTGAAACTGGTAATTGATACGGATAAACTGACCAGCAAATATGTTTTTGACTGGTCTCCATCTACCCAGGATACTTTCCCGCATATATATGGACCCATCAATACTGATGCTGTCATTGATGTGGTTTCATTATAAAGCCTTTTTCAGTTTTTTAAAATCAATATCAAGGATTTCATATTGCTTTCCGTCGAAAAACGAATAATGCCACCATTCGTCATTATAAGGTTTAAAGCCATACTTCTCCATAGTAGTTTTTAGCAGAATACGGTTTTGTAAAACATCTTCTGGCAATGCAGTAAATCCATGATGGGCCGAATCAGAAAAATTATCAAAATCGGTTCCCATATTCAATTCCTTTTTTGTCTGGAGATTAATGATGGTTAGATCAACCGTGGTACCCCTGTTATGTCCGCTCCCTTTGGATGGATTGGCTACATAACGTTCATCCTTTACCAGTTCCCAGAATTTTACAGTAACTGAATAAGGCCGGTATGCATCAAAAATCTTTAAGCCCAGTCCTTTTTGATTTAATTCAACCTGCACCTGGCTCAGGGCATTGGCTGCTGGTGCCCGCAAAAAGGTAATATTGGTACCGGCAGGGTACATCAGCCGTTTCATAAAATTATTGACAGAAGCATAGCGCAAATCGTAGATGATGCCGGGGATCAGCTTTTTTAGTTCAAGCATTTTTTTAACCGGGTCAGACTTTACCTGTTTTTTATAAACATCGTAATTATCCGTTACGGCCGGGCGGGTATATCCACCTGTTTGTCCGCAGGCAATTAATGATGCCGTGATTGAAAAAATAACAAACAGACTTCTGCTAATCCTGAAACGGTTTCTTATATTGGTAATCATATCCGGTGCTGATATGCAGGTAAGTTAGGATAAAATGCCGGAAGAGTTTTTACACAGCCACCAATGAATATCAACCGCAGTCAAATCGTTTTTTCGTTTCTTGCCAGCCTGCTGGTGGTCGCAGGTGTATTTTCTGCCTGCAACAACAAAAACAAAACAAGCGATACTATTGCTGATACACCTGCAGAAATGCAACAAAAAGCGGCAGACATTGTAAAAGAATTTTTGTCAAAAGCATCTTCCGATTCCGGACGATCGGTTGATTCGTCTGTTTTATTTCATTATACTCGGTTGTCCCGGTTATTGTATGAAAAGCGCTCCTACACACCTGTTTGGAGTAAAGAAGAAAAATGGCTGCCGCAAGGCGATTCACTATTTCAGTTCATTGAACAATCAAAACTGTTTGGGCTGTTTCCGGAAGATTATCATTTCGGCCAATTGCTAGGCCTGCGGAACAAAATTTTTGCGGACAGCCTTTCGAAAGGAGACAGAATAGATGCTTTGATATGGGCAAAAGCAGATTTGATGCTGACTGATGCCTTCTTCCGGGTAGTAAAAGACATTAAGATTGGCAGGTTGCCGGCTGACAGCGTTACCTTACGCAAGGATACCGTGCTGAGTGATGAGTTTTATCTGCAGCAGCTGGAAGCATTTCAGCAAAAAGGGTCAATGAGTGCAATTGCATTACAGCTCGAGCCGGTTCATAAAGGATATCATGCTTTAAAGGAAGGTATACCCCAGTTCCTTGCTTCGGCCAACAGCAAAGAATATACAAAAGTGCCATATCCTGAAAAAGATGTACAAAAGTTTCAAAGAGCTTTACAAAAAAGGTTGTACGAAGGGGGTTACATGGCCTTTGACAGTGTGGCAGCAGATTCAACACAATTAGCAACAGCTGTCAAAAAATTTCAACAGGATAAAGGTATAACCGTTGATGGACGGGCTGGGGAGGGAACAGTTCGGATGTTGAATGTAAATGATAGAGAAAGATTTGTCCGGATTGCCATTAGTATGGATAAATACAAGCAACTACCCGGGCAAATGCCGGAAAAGTTTATATGGGTAAATGCATCTGCCAATAGCCTTGAGCTTGTGGTGAATAATGAAGTTCAGCTTACTTCGAAAGTGATAACCGGAAAGCCAAAGACCCGAACGCCAATGCTTACCAGCGCCATCAATTCCCTGATAACCTATCCGCAATGGGTACCTCCTCCCAGCATCGTTTCGAAGGAAATACTGCCGGCAGTGAAAAAGAATCCCGGTTATCTGCAAAAAAAAGGGTTTAGCCTGCTTGATAAAGACGGAAATGAGGTGGATCCCTACACGGTTGACTGGACTAAGTATAGCAAAGGGGTGCCTTACCGGATCGTACAGGGAAGCGGAGATGCAAATGCACTTGGGATTATGAAATTCGTTTTTGATAATAAATACTCGGTATACCTGCATGATACGAACCAGCGGTACTTGTTTTCAAACGCCATGCGGTCGCTGAGCCACGGTTGTGTAAGGGTGCAGGAATGGCAGGAACTGGCCTTTTGGATAATAAGAAACGACAGTGGGAATCCGGCCGGCGCTTCAGCAAGAATTGATTCTGTCAAAAATTGGCTGCAAAGCAAGCAAAAAAGAAGCATTGTCCTGCGTAATAAGCTGCCTGTTTTCATTCGTTACATAACCTGTGAAGGAAAAGATGGCAAAGTGGTTTTTTATGACGATGTGTACGGTGACGATAAAAGACTGAGGGAGAAATATTTTGCTGCTAAATGACCTAGCGGGCAATTGAATAGTGGTTGTGGCCTTAAGTAGGTCTTTGGGGACAAAAAGAAGGCCTTCCAAAACGGTGAATATTAAGTAAATAATTTATTTTCGGATATTGAACTTAGCCGTTATTTTTGTCCAGATTTAAAACCAAACTATCTCTTTATGAAGAAGATAATATCAGCATTGTTTGCGCTGTATCTGCTTTTACCGGCCAGCTACGGGCAAAACGATGAAATCAGGCCCCAGGCTCTGGGTCTTAGTTTCTTTCTAAATGATTTCGTTACCCCTGCTCGCATCCGTACAACATCCCTCAACACAGTTATCAGAGATAAAAGCTTTGCCAGGATGAGAGATATGTCTCCGGGTTTGGCAGTGAATTATTTCCGTGGTGTTGCAAAGCATGTTGATATTGCAGCTTCATTGGGTGGTTCATTTGTTCGTTATCCGATGCCCAACAGAAATTTTTCCATTAATAACCTTCTGCTGGAAGCTAACGCTTCGATCAACCTGAAAATGACCACTGAAAAATATTGGGTGCAGCCTTATATTTCTTTAGGTGTTGGCGGTCATAAGTATCGTTCATACTATGGCGCATTTCTGCCGGTAGGTTTGGGAATGAAAGTAAATATCCTTGATGAGGCTCATATGTTCATCACTTCTACTTACAGGGTACCTGTTACAACCGAAACGGCAAATTATCATTTGCAGCATGCAATCGGTATTGCGGGTAGTTTGAAGAAGAAAAAAGTAGAGCCTGTAATTCTTGACAGGGATAAGGATGGCATTCCTGATATGGCAGATGCTTGCCCCGATGATCCTGGACCAGCTGAATTCCAGGGTTGTCCTGACAGAGATGGTGATGGTATTCCTGATAAAGATGATAAATGCCCTGATGTAAAAGGATTGGCCAAGTACCAGGGTTGCCCGATTCCCGATACAGATAAAGATGGCATCAATGATGAAGAAGATAAATGCCCCACAGTGCCAGGTTTAGCCCGTTACCAGGGTTGCCCGATTCCTGATACAGATAAAGATGGTATAAATGATGAAGAAGATAAATGTCCCACTGTTCCGGGTGTAGCCCGTTACCAGGGTTGCCCGATTCCTGATACAGATGGTGATGGTGTGAATGATGAGGAAGATAAGTGTGTAACTATCCCGGGTCCGAAAGAGAATTTTGGTTGCCCGATCATTCCCGAAGAAGTGAAGAAAAGAGTTGATTTTGCTGCTAAGAATATCCTTTTTGTAACAGGCAGCTACAAACTTCAGTCTAAATCCTTCAAAGGCCTGAATGATGTGGCTAAGATTATGAATGAGAACCCCGGTATGAGCCTTGATATTGCAGGTCATACTGATAACGTCGGCGCTGATGATAAAAACATGGTTTTAAGTCAAAACAGGGCCAATGCTGTGAAGAATTACCTGGTGAGTAAGGGTGTGGATGCCAGTCGCATATCCGCTACTGGTTATGGCGAAACCATGCCAATAGCAACCAATGCTACAGCAGCCGGCCGTCAGCAAAACCGTCGTTCTGAATTAAAACTTAGTTACTACAAATAACTTAGACCAATAGATACTAAAAGAAAATGTCCCGGATTCCGGGACATTTTCTTTTATATAACAGGTTATTGCATCCAGTGAGAATGGGCACATTTATGCAAAAAAAACCAAATGCCTGGAAATAAATGAAATAGAGGAAACTGAGTATCCATTTGGTAAGATTAACGATTGTTGATATTATCTCTGCTTGTGTACTTGTTTTTTGGAAAATTCCGCTACCTTTGCGCCGCCATTAAGAAAAGCTACAGGTGGTTTGACGGGCGGATGAAGGTGGTTTTCTTCAAGTGGCGGTCTATGAGAGTCTAATCTGACATATCAGCTAATGTTTCCGGTTCCGGAGCCAATCATTCTTTAGCTGATCTTTCACAAGGAAAATAAAGTTGAGCAGAGCTCGGGATGATGTACCCGATAAGTATCGGGGGAGTGACAAAAAAAGCGATGAGCACCTGGCCGGGCGATGGTAAAAAAATAAGTAAAACAAGTAAACAAATAATAAAATCAAAATTAAAAGAGGTGATTGCTTTAGCCGCACCTCACAACAAACAAATTAAATAGTCATGGCAGATCTGAAATTTCAAAGAAACTTTGGTATTGCGGCTCACATCGATGCTGGTAAAACCACAACAACGGAGCGAATTCTCCGCTACACAGGTATGATTCACCGTATTGGTGAAGTGCATGATGGCGCAGCTACAACAGACTGGATGGAGCAGGAAAAAGAAAGAGGTATTACTATTACTTCAGCTGCTGTAAGCTGTCAGTGGAATTTTCCTACTGTACTCGGTAAAGCAACAGCAGACACCAAAAAATACTCATTTAATATTATCGATACTCCCGGCCACGTTGACTTTACCGTAGAAGTAGAACGTTCAATGAGGGTATTGGATGGTTTGATCGCCCTGTTTTCTGCCGTTGACGGTGTGGAACCTCAATCAGAGACGGTGTGGCGCCAGGCAAACCGCTACGGTGTTCCCCGTATCGGGTTTGTAAATAAAATGGACCGTGCAGGTGCTGACTTTTTGATGGTAGTGAAGCAGGTAAAGGAAATGCTGGGTTCAAAAGCAGTTCCGCTTCAGTTGCCTATTGGTGCAGAAGATGATTTTAAAGGCGTCGTTGATCTTATCAAAATGAAAGGTATCATCTGGCATATGGAAACAGAAGGTATGACTTTTGATGAAATTGACGTTCCTGCTGATATGCTGGAAGAGGCAAAAGAGTGGAGGGCTAACCTTGTTGAAGCAGTAGCTGAGTATGATGATAAACTGATGGAAAAATTCTTTGATGACCCCAACAGCATTACCGAAGATGAAATGCATGAGGCTATCCGTAAAGCAACGGTTGACCTGAGCATTGTTCCTATGATGTGTGGTTCATCATTTAAGAATAAGGGGGTACAAACAGCCCTTGATGCGGTTTGCCGTTACCTGCCTTCTCCGGTTGATATTCCTGATACAAAAGGAACACATCCTGATACAGGCGAAGAACTTACCCGTAAAGCTGATTCCAAAGAACCCTTTGCAGCACTGGCTTTTAAAATTATGACAGATCCTTTTGTAGGTCGTCTGGCATTCTTCCGTTGCTATTCTGGTCATTTGGATGCAGGTTCATATGTATTGAATGTAAGAAGCGGAAAGAAAGAAAGGATCAGCCGTATCATGAAGATGTTTGCCAATAAACAAAACCCGATCGACTTCATCGAAGCTGGTGATATTGGTGCGGCAGTTGGTTTTAAAGAGATCAAAACAGGGGATACTTTGTGTGATGAAGATCATCCGATTACACTGGAGAATATGTTTATCCCTGAACCGGTTATCGCCGTAGCGGTTGAACCCAAAACACAGGCTGATGTTGACAAGATGGGTATGGCCATTGCCAAACTGGTGGAGGAAGATCCTACACTGCGGGTAAATACCGATGAAGATACAGGGCAAACCATCCTTCGGGGAATGGGTGAATTACATCTTGAGATCATTATTGATCGTATGCGCCGTGAGTTTAAAGTGGAAGTGAACCAGGGTGCGCCACAGGTTGCCTACAAAGAAGCATTTAACGCTACTGTTGAGCACAGAGAAACATTGAAAAAGCAAACGGGTGGTCGTGGTAAGTTTGCAGATATTCAGTTTACCCTTGGCCCTGTAGATGCAGATTGGAAAGCGGAAAATCCTGATAAACACTACCAATTTGTAAATGATCTGTTTGGTGGTTCAATTCCCCGTGAATTTGTACCTGCTATCCAAAAAGGATTTGAGCAGTCAATGACAACAGGGGTATTGGCAAATTATCCTGTAGATAACATGAAAATCCGTGTTTTTGACGGAAGTTTCCATGCCGTTGACTCTGATTCTATGTCATTTGAGCTGTGTGCCAAGCAAGGTTTCCGCGAAGCAGCAAGAAAAGCAAAGCCGGTATTACTGGAGCCAATCATGAAAGTGGAAGTAATTACACCAGCGCAATATATGGGTGATGTTACTGGTGACCTTAACCGTCGCCGTGCTATGCTCGAAGGTATGGATAACCGTGCCGGCGCTGAAGTGATAAAGGCAAAAGTACCGCTGAGCGAAATGTTTGGTTATGTAACCCAACTTCGTTCATTGAGTTCGGGCCGTGCCTCCTCAACTATGGAGTTTTCTCACTATTCTCCGGCGCCAAATAATATCGCTGAAGAAGTGATTGCAAAAGTGAAGGGGAAGGTGAGTGCTTAATTGAAGACTCATTTAATATTGATATACAACCCCGTCCTGCTATACAGGACGGGGTTGTTCTTTTAGTTATTAATTTGAGTCAAGGCTTTAACCCTTATGTGGCATCAAAATTGCTAATTCAACAATAATTTCCCCGTTTTTAAGATTCAAAACTTTCTGGTTCAAGGCTGTGAAAAACATTATCTCAGGGTTTCAAGGTTAAGGACTCAATATTGAGTCCTTCTTTTTTTCAGGGGGTCTTTAAATATATACCATACCCCTGTAGCAGAAGTACAAAGGGTGATCAGGTAAAATAGCAAACTGATGATGACAGAAGTTTCCTTTGAGAGTTCCAGGTAAGCAGCACTTTCCAGAAAAACCACTTCCCGTATACCAAGCCCCCCAATTGTAAGAGGCAACACGGATACTACTGAGGAAATAAGAAAAATGAAAACATAGGCTGTTTGGCTGGTTTCTATTTTAAGTGCTCCCATGATCAGGTATACACAGGCAACCTGCACAGCCTGCACTGCAAAGCCCAATAATAGCGTTGACCAATAACTGGAATTAAAGTAGCTGAACCAGTGATGAATAACAAAATACAGTACCGTTACAGCGGCCAATATTCCTGCTGACATTGCCAGTGAATAAACAGGCTGAATTACAAAAAAACTGTAAGCTGCCAGGATGATTCCCAGGCCAAGTAATCCGCTGAAGCGATCCAGTAAAACAGCGGCAGTCGTTTGTTTATAAGATACTGCATACCGTTTTGTGAGCAGGATCACTTTATAAGCATCACCACTTACAGAACCAGGGAGAAATAAATTGTAAAACATGCCCAGCAGGTACAACCTGATATTCTGTAACTGTGTAAGCCCGATCCCAATTTCTTTGAAATAAATATTTAGTCTTATTGCTGAAATCAATTTTGAAATAATAAAGACTAAAAGGGCCGACAATAGCAACAGCCAGTTTGATTGCTGTAAAACATCTTTCGCTTTATCAAAATCAATTTTTCCGGATACATACCAAAGGCAAACAGCCATCACTGCTATTTTCAATACCAGCTTTAACCATTTAGAAACTAACGAAGCCTGTTTTGACGGTTGTTCCATAATGCGTAGTCATGCAAAGAAAACCAAATTGGCGATAATAGAAGTGTTTAGCTGGCTGTTTATCGGTCATTGTTTATTTCGTTCTTTTGTTTTTTTGATATTTCAAGAATCCAGGCTATTGTATCATGTAAAGATCAGGCTGATAAGACAGGTATTATTGTACAAATAATAATTGCCGGCATCATACCAAATAAATGCTGAGGCCTGATAATATTATACACCCGGTTTGCAAAACTCCATTTCCCCGGTGACAGAACTGTTCGAATAAGCGTTGATAATTTCTCACTAACCGGGAGCATATCACTCAATGAAATCAGTGGAGTAATATTTACCGGTCTCAGAAAAACGTCTGAGGCTACTTTTGATTCAACAGCAACAACTTCTTCTTTTTCGATTTTATATGAAGGGGTTGTTATGCTTTTCTCCAGCTGCTGAATTTCTGTATCCGTGTAATTAGTCCACAGAAGGTCATTTACAATCATATCCTCACGGTTCATCATTTTCAATGAAGCAGCAGTTAATTCAAAAAACAGTTGTTGTATTTCATTACCAATTTTCTTTTTAAGCGAAATTGTATATGCCTGACAATATTTATCACGGATATTATCGGTTTTAATTACCAGTTCCTTTATCGAACTGTTCCCTTTTTCCAACTCCATAACGATATAAGGAGCTATTGTAATAATTGCCTCTAGTATTTCCTTTACCTGGCCCAGGTACTGATGAATTGTACTATTCGTTTCATTGATTTTGTCAAAAGCATAATTCGCCTCTGCTTTTTTTCCAAAGTCTGTCGCCTGGACCACCAGGCCTGCATCCAGCAATTGCGTCCGCAGTTTGCTATGTGCTTTCTCGTAAATGTTGTAACGTTCTCTTCTCATCTCTTCACGGTTTTAATGGTTTCTATATCTGACGCAAAGTTCAGACATATGTTACTGTCGAACTACCACATAACTGTGTGAATAACAAGTGTTAGTGTTAATGAATGTTAAGGCATACCACAAACTGGTAAGAAATTGATGCCGGGCGGTTAACCAACAATGTCAGTGGCATTAGTAAATGACAGTTGATAGGATTTATTTGAATATTTGTCATTTATACAATTCGTATTCCGGTTGTGTGTGTGATTTCGGGTAGTCTTTGTTGTAACCAGGTAATTGTATATGAATTATACCAACAAAGTCCTGTATTGCCTGCAGTATTGAAAATCAAACAACTGTATGATATTTATGTGGGTAAACTAATTACCAACATCCTATAAAATTCTTTCCCAACTATTTGGAAGCTATAGCTCTCAACCCTACCTTTGCACTCCCAAAAGAAAAATTGGGACTTCACACATGTCGCAGCGAATCAGAATAAAATTGCAGTCTTACGATCACAACCTGGTGGATAAATCCGCCGAAAAGATCGTAAAAACAGTACGCAGTACCGGTGCCGTAGTTACAGGTCCAATTCCCCTGCCTACACGCCGTAAAATTTTTACTGTATTGCGTTCACCCCACGTTAATAAGAAGAGCCGTGAGCAGTTCCAGCTAGCTACGCATAAGCGTTTGTTGGATATCTACACTTCTTCGAGCCGTACGGTGGATGCATTGAGCAAGCTTGATTTGCCAAGCGGTGTTGAGGTTGAAATTAAAGCGTAGAAACTGAGGTTAGCCTCATTTAGTTCTTATAATTATACAATTGCTATCTCTCAAAAATATCCCGGTAAAATCGGGATAATAGAAAAGAGCTCTGGCGCATTAACATAAAACAAGCCATTCAGGGTTTGTTTACTGCCGGTACTTCCCCATAAAGGAAAAGGTCGGTAGCAAACGGGGATTGAAGCCTTTCAGACTGTTAGGTCTGGAATGTACAAGGTTGTCCCAATAATCCTGCAGGCTACAAACTGTACAAACAATGAAAGGTATTATTGGAAAAAAAATTGGGATGACCAGCATCTTCGATCCGGAAGGCAAGCAAACCGCCTGTACGATCATTGAGGCCGGTCCTTGCGTAGTTACCCAGGTTAAGACAAAAGAGTCAGACGGGTACAATGCACTCCAGCTCTCTTTGGGCGACAAGAAAGAGAAACATTCTACTAAAGCTGAAAAAAATCACTTCGCAAAAGCTCAGACAGCTCCCAAAAAATTCTCTAAAGAATTCCGCGACTTCGCAATTGAAAAAAATATTGGTGAAACCGTTACAGTTGACATTTTCGCTGAAGGCGACAAGGTTGAAGTAGTTGGAACTACAAAAGGTAAAGGTTTCCAGGGTGTGGTAAAGCGTCATGGATTCCATGGTGTGGGCCAGCAATCTCATGGTCAGCATGACCGTCAGAGAGCCCCGGGTTCATTGGGTAACTCATCTGATGCCAGCCGTGTAATGAAAGGTATGCGTATGGCAGGCCGTATGGGTAACGACCGTGTGAAACTGAAAGGCCTGAAAGTGGTTAAAATTTTTGCTGATAAGAACTACATACTGGTTAGCGGTTCTGTGCCGGGTCATAACGGTTCAATTGTATTAATCCAGAAGTAATTGATGTCATCCTGAGCTTGTCGAAGGATGGCGAATAAAACGAATAAAAATGCAAATCGAAGTTTTAAATAGCAAAGGAAAAGCAACAGGCAGAACGGTTGAACTGCCCGAAGAGATCTTCGGTGCTGAGCCAAACAACCATGTGATCTACCTGGCAGTAAAACAATACCTGGCTGCACAGCGCCAGGGTACTCACAAAGTGAAGACCCGGGCAGAAGTAAAAGGAGCCAGCCGCAAGCTGCATCGTCAAAAAGGTACTGGTGGTAGCCGTAAGGGTAATATCCGTAACCCTTTGTACAAGGGCGGTGGTACCATTTTTGGTCCCAAGCCTCACAGCTATGATATCAAGCTGAACCGTAAGGTGAAAGACCTGGCTAAAATCTCTGCTCTTTCTTACAAAGCAAAAGATAATGCCATTGTTGTGATTGAAGATATCAACATGGAGACCCCAAAGACAAAAACCTTTGTTGACATTCTGGGTAACCTGAAAGTAGCAGATAAAAAAGTAATGTTTGTGCAGCCTGAGTACAATGATAACGTGGAGCTTTCACTACGCAATGTACCTTCTGTACTCGGTGTATTACTCAGCGATATCAACACCTATGATATTGTAAATTCTGAAGTACTGGTACTCACAGAAAGTGCAGCCAAGATTTTTGCTGATGATGAAAAAGCGGAAGCTTAATTTTTTAAACGATTAAATAGAGAAAGATGAAACTTTCTGAAGTATTAATAAAGCCCATTTTGACCGAAAAAGCAAACAGCCAGCAGGATAAACTGCGTCGCTACGCTTTCAAAGTGGCTAAGAAGGCAAACAAACTGGAGATCAAAAAAGCCGTTGAAAGCTTTTATGGTGTGACTGTTACAAATGTTAACACCAGTGTGGTTCCCGGTAAAAATAAAAGCCGTTTTACAAAGTCTGGTGTTATCTCTGGCCGTAAGCCGAGCTATAAGAAAGCTTTTGTAACTGTGGCAGAGGGTGAGAATATTGATCTTTATTCAAACATCTAACCCGACTTAAAAGAATGGCCTCAACAGCCGCTAATGTTGAACTTAAAAAAGAAATTAAAAGATGGCACTAAGAAAATTTAAACCAATGACCGCAGGTACCCGCTGGAGAATCGGGAATGCCTACGCTGAGGTTACAACGAATGTACCGGAGAAAAGCCTGTTAGAGGCAAAGCCAAGAACAGGAGGACGTAACTCATCTGGTCACCTGTCTATGCGCTACAGAGGCGGTGGACACAAGAAGAAGTATCGTATCATCGATTTTAAAAGAAATAAGGCTGGTGTTGCCACTGTTGAATCAATACAGTACGACCCTAACCGTACAGCTTTCATCGCATTGTTGAATTATGCAGATGGAGAAAAGCGTTATATCCTGGCTCCCCAGGGGTTACAGGTTGGTGCTAAAGTAGAGAGTGGCCCGGATGTAGCTCCTGAAGTGGGTAATGCTCTTCCGATGAAAAATATGCCGCTTGGTACAAATATTCACAATATTGAAATGCAGCCTGGTCAGGGTGGTAAGTTGGCCCGTAGTGCCGGTTCATCAGCTCAGCTGACCAACAAGGAAGAAAAATATGCTGTGCTGAAGATGCCCAGTGGTGAATTAAGAAAAGTATTGATCAACTGCTATGCTACAGTAGGTGTAGTAAGTAACAGTGATCATAGTTTGCAGAGTATGGGTAAAGCCGGACGCAACAGGTGGAAAGGTATCAAACCAAGAAACCGTGGTGTAGCAATGAACCCTGTAGATCACCCGATGGGCGGTGGTGAAGGTAAAGCTTCAGGTGGTCAGCCACGCAGCAGGAATGGTCAGTACTCCAGAGGTTTGAAAACAAGAACTAAAGGAAAAGGAAGTGATAAGCTGATCATCCAGCGTAAGAACGGAAGCAAACTGTCTAAGTAAACAAACTAATTAAAAACACAACGACATAAATCATGGCTCGTTCGATTAAAAAAGGTCCTTATGTAGCATCTCACCTCGAAAAAAAGGTGCTGGCTATAAACGAAGGCAAAAACAAGAAAGGAGTTATCAAAACATGGAGCCGTCGCTCTACGATTACTCCTGAGTTTGTGGGTCACACATTTGCTGTTCATAATGGCAATAAGTTCATCCCTGTTTATGTAACTGAATTCATGGTTGGTCATAAACTCGGCGAGTTTGCCCCTACACGTCAGTTCAAAGGACACTCTAAAAAAGAAGGTTAATAAAGAAATTAATAAAAATGGAAGCAGTAGCTAAACTGAGAAATTACCCGACATCTCCCCGTAAAATGCGGTTGCTTGCTGACCTTATCCGTGGTCAGAAAGTGGAGAAGGTGTTGGCCGAACTGGAGCACAATCCCAAGCATCCGGCAGTTCCCCTGCGTAAGCTGGTGTTGAGTGCTATCAGTAACTGGAAGCAAAAAAATGAAGGTGGTGACGAAAGCCAGCTGGTGATCAAAACCATTTTCGTGGATGGCGCCAGGACATTGAAGAGAATGCGTCCGGCTCCCCAGGGCCGTGGTTACAGGGTGCGTAAGCGCAGCAACCATGTAACAGTGATAGTGGATACAAAAGAAAATAAAAACTAAACGAATTAATAAACCAATAACATGGGTCAAAAAGCAAATCCGATTGGTAACCGCTTAGGTATCATCCGTGGATGGGAATCTAACTGGTATGGCAGCAAAAAAGATTTTGCAGGAAAACTGATCGAGGATAATAAAATCAGGACGTACCTGAATGCCCGTATCAACAAAGGTGGCATTTCAAAGATCGTTATTGAAAGAACTTTAGGTAAACTGATTGTTACCATCCATACATCCAAACCAGGTATCATCATCGGTAAAGGTGGTGGAGAGGTTGACCGCATCAAAGAAGAGCTGAAAAAGCTGACAGGTAAAGAAGATGTGCAGATCAATATCCTGGAGATACGTCGTCCTGAGCTGGATGCAATGATCGTTGCAGATACAATTGCCCGCCAGATCGAGAACCGTATCAATTACAAGAGGGCTATCAAAATGTCAATAGCTTCTGCACTGCGTATGGGTGCTGAAGGTATAAAAGTAAAAGTATCAGGTCGTTTGGGTGGTGCTGAGATTGCCCGTAGTGAAGAGATCAAACAAGGCCGTGTGCCTCTGCATACATTCCGTATGGATATCGATTATGCCAATGTATTCGCATTAACTGTTTACGGTAAGATCGGTATCAAAGTATGGATATGTAAAGGTGAAGTATTGACGAAGAGAGACCTGAATCCAAATTTCGTAGGCGGTAAGAGTGATGTAAGTGACAGAAGAGAAAGAAGAGATGAAGGTGGCGGAGGACGTCGTGACGACAGGAGAGGTGACAGAAGGGGTGGTGGAAGAGACAGAAGAAGCTAATTAGAAAAAAGATTTAAGTAACTAGAAACTATAAGCAATGTTACAACCGAAAAGAACGAAGCACAGGAAGATGCAGAAGGGCCGCATGAAAGGCGATGCTAAAAGAGGTACTACTATTTCTTTTGGTTCCTATGCACTCAAAGCATTGGACAGCCATTGGATTACTGACCGCCAGATCGAAGCTGCCCGTCAGGCCCTTACCCGTGAAATGAAGAGGGAAGGTAATGTGTGGATCCGCATTTTCCCTGACAAGCCAATTACCCGCAAGCCACTGGAGGTAAGGATGGGTAAGGGTAAAGGTAACCTTGAATTCTGGGCGGCAGTGGTAAAGCCCGGCCGTATCTTATTTGAAGTGGATGGTGTAAGTGAGCAGGTTGCCCGTGCTTCATTAGCCCTGGCTGCCGGTAAATTACCTATCAAAACCAAGTTCATTGTACGCCGTGACCTGGTTACAGCGTAATAAATAAAAATCGTAAAGCGATGTCAAAGAAAGCAGATTTTGTAAAGAGCATTCATGGGATGAACGAGCAGGACCTGAAGGCCCGTCTCGAAGAAGACAAACAGCGTTTAAAAAAGCTGGAATTTGCCCATGCTATCTCTCCGTTGGAGAACCCAATGACCATCCGTGGTTTGCGCAGGGATATTGCCCGCCTGAAAACGGAATTGAAGTTAAAGCAACAGCAAGCATAATAAAGCTATAAAAATGGAAGCAAGAAATTTAAGAAAGACCAGGATCGGTGTAGTAACCAGCAATAAGATGACAAAAACCATCACTGTTGCGGTAGAAAGAAAAGTTAAGCACCCGATCTATGGAAAGTTCGTAAAGAAAACCACTAAGTTCCATGCTCATGACGAAAAGAATGAGTGCAGCATTGGGGATGTAGTGAAGATCATGGAAACCCGTCCGCTCAGCAAAACAAAACGCTGGAGGCTGGTGGAAGTAGTTGAGAAAGTTAAATAATTGAAGATTGAATACTGCAGAATTAAGCAAATATTCAGTCGGCAGTCATAAAATATTAAACAGACAAAAAGATGATTCAGCAAGAAAGCCGTTTAAATGTTGCGGATAACAGTGGTGCCAAAGAGGTGCTTTGTATCCGTGTACTCGGCAACAGCGGTCAGCGTTATGCCAGAATTGGTGATAAGATTGTAGTAACAGTAAAAGATGCGTTACCCCAGGGCGGTATCAAGAAAGGTACAGTGGCAAAAGCTGTTATCGTTCGCACTACCAACAAGCTTCGTCGCAAAGACGGCTCTTATATCCGTTTTGATGACAATGCAGTGGTGATTCTTAACCAGGCCGATGAGCCCCGCGGTACCCGTATTTTCGGCCCCGTTGCAAGGGAACTTCGTGACAAGGGTTATATGAAAATCATTTCCCTGGCTCCGGAAGTATTATAATTGATAAAAAGGGCCTGTGGCCCATTAATGATAGACAAACATGAAAGCAAGATTCAAACCCAAGTTTAACATTCGCAAAGGTGACAACGTAGTAGTTATCGCCGGCGATGATAAAGACCTTTCGAAGCCCCGTGCAGTAAAGCAGGTGCTGGTTGATGAGGCGAAAGTCATCGTAGAAGGTGTGAATATTATCACCAAGCATACAAAGCCTTCTGCGCAGAACACCAAAGGTGGTATTATAAAGAAAGAAGCACCTATCCATATCAGCAATGTTATGTTGTGGGATGCTGCCCAAAAGGCAGGTGCAAGGGTAACCAGGGTAAGAAAAGATGGTAAAACAGAGAGAGTTTTTAAAACTAAAAAAACTCAGGGAGGTAAAAAATAATGAGTACTAAAACTTATTCCCCAAGACTGGCAGACAAGTACAAAAAAGATGTAGTACCTGCTCTGGTAAAGAAATTCGGTTATGCTACAGTAATGCAGGCACCGAAACTGGAAAAAATATGTCTGAACCGTGGTGTCAATGGCGCTGTTTCTGACAAAAAGTTGGTTGATATTGCTGTAGAAGAACTGACAACCATTACTGGTCAGAAGGCTGTGACTACCATGTCAAAGAAGGATATCTCTAACTTCAAGTTGCGTAAGAATATGCCAATTGGCGCAAGAGTTACGCTTCGTGGTGATAAGATGTTTGAATTCCTTGACCGCCTTATTTCTGTTGCACTTCCCCGTGTTCGTGACTTCAAAGGAGTAAATGAAAAAGCTTTTGACGGCCGTGGTAATTATACCCTGGGTGTAACAGAGCAGATCATTTTCCCCGAGATCGATATTGATAAGGTGAACAAGATTACCGGTATGGATATCACATTCGTAACAACTGCCAATACAGATGAAGAGGCTTATGAGTTGTTGAAGGAATTGGGTATGCCTTTCAAGAATGCAAAAAATAACTCAAACTAAAAGGATAATATACACATGGCAAAAACATCAGTAAAAGCCAGGCAAAGAAAAAGGGAACGTATGGTTGCCCAGCATGCAGCTAAAAGAGAAGAGCTGAAAAAAGCTGGTGACTGGAAAGCTCTTGACGAAATGCCGAAGAACTCTTCAAAGGTACGTTTGAAGAATCGTTGCCAGTTGACTGGTCGTCCTAAAGGTTATGTCCGCTACTTTGGTATCTCCAGGGTTGCACTTCGCGACATGGCATTGAATGGAAAAATTCCAGGATTGAAAAAAGCAAGCTGGTAAACAATTATTAATTAAACTAAACTTTTCCAATTATCCGCCAGCTGGCGGACGTAGGAGGGCAAAAAATATGGTAACAGATCCTATAGCAGATTTCCTGACCCGCATTCGTAATGCTCAAATGGCTGGTCACCGTGTGGTTGATATTCCTGCTTCTAACCTGAAGAAGCGTATGACTGAGATTTTGTATAACCAGGGTTATATCCTGAAGTACAAATTTGAAGATG
>Ga0073934_10004716_pt1 | contig 22134 bp, 29 predicted proteins | sample LarsenN4metaG_FD_76834 | JGI IMG/M metagenome (GOLD analysis project Ga0073934, IMG submission 76834) | Hot spring sediment bacterial and archeal communities from British Columbia, Canada, to study Microbial Dark Matter (Phase II) - Larsen... ...
ACCTGCCTCGAGCTCGAGGCCGGCGACGCGGGCGTGCGCAGCGCGGTCTCGGTGCAGGGCTCGCTCGCGATGTACGCGATCTGGCGCTGGGGCTCGGAGGAGCAGAAGGAGCGCTGGCTGCCCCCGATGCACGCGGGCGAGGTGATCGGCTGCTTCGGGCTGACCGAGCCAGATGCGGGCTCCGACCCCGGCTCGATGCGCACGCAGGCCCGCCGGGACGGCTCCGACTGGGTCCTGAACGGGACCAAGATGTGGATCACGAACGGGACGATCGCCGACCTCGCGGTCGTCTGGGCCCGCACCGACGAGGGCGCGATCCGCGGCTTCCTCGTCGAGAAGAGCATGCCCGGCTTCTCCGCCCCCGAGATCCACAAGAAGCTCTCGCTCCGGGCCTCGGTCACCTCCGAGCTCGTCCTCCAGGACGTGCGCGTCCCCGAGGAGAACGTGCTTCCGGGAGCGACCACCCTGCGCGGGCCCCTCTCGTGCTTGAACGAGGCCCGCTTCGGCATCGTCTGGGGCTCGGTCGGCGCGGGCCGCGCCTGCTTCGAGTGCGCGCTCGACTACGCCAAGGAGCGGATCGTCTTCGGCAAGCCGATCGCCGCGTACCAGCTCACGCAGGAGAAACTCGCGGAGATGGCCCTCGAGCTGAACCGTGCCGCCCTCGTCGCCCTCCACCTCGGGCGGATGAAAGATGCGGGAACGTTGCGGCCCGAGCACGTGAGCCTCGGGAAGATGGGCAACGTGCGCGGCGCGCTCGAGGTCGCGCGCACGGCGCGCACGATCCTGGGCGCGAACGGCGTCACCCTGGAGTACCCGGTCATCCGGCACGTGAACAACCTCGAGTCGGTGCTCACCTACGAGGGCACCCACGAGGTGCACACGCTCGTCGTCGGACAAGCGTTGACCGGCGAGAACGCGTTCCGCTAACCCGCGCCCCGGAGGCCGCCGAGCGCAAGCTCGATCGCCGTCCGCTCGGCCTGCGCGACATCCACCTCGCCGTCGGGGAGTTGCCCGAGCACCCAGCCCGTGAGCAGCTCCTCCAAGCCCCCGTAGAGGATCCAGCTCACGAGGCGGGCGTCGAGATCGCGGCGAAACTCTCCCTCCCTCTGCCCCTGCTCGACGATGCGCTGGACGATCGCGAACGCCTCCCGCACCTCGTCCACCTGGTTCTGCAGCTTCGAGCTGCGAGCGACCTCCCGCACCATGACCGTGACGAGCGCAGGGTCGCGCCGCCAGGTGCGAAGCAGGATCTTGGCGATCCCGGCGAGCTTGGCGGCGGCCGGCTCGTCCGAGAGCTCGACCTCGCGGAAGCGGGTGATGAGCTCGCCCCAGTTCTCGACGAAGAGCGTGCGCAGGACGTCGTCCTTCGAGGCGAAGTAGTGGTAGAGGAGGCCGTGGGCGACACCCGCATCGTGGGCGATGTCGCCCACCCGAGCACCGTGGAAGCCGTGCTCCGCGAAGACGCGCACGGCGGCATCGAGGATGCGCTTGCGCTTCTCCCTGTGCACGATTGAACGGTCAGTCAACGCACTCAGGATACGCGCTACGCTCAGCGCCCGTGCACCCGCTCGCCGGTCTGCTCGTCGTCGACTTCACGCGCCTCCTCCCCGGCGCCTACGCGAGCCGCGAGCTGCGTCGGCTGGGCGCGCGCGTCGTCCGCGTGGAGGCGCCCGGAGGCGACCCCCTGCGCCAGACCGCCCCGGCCTGGGATGCAGCCCTGCGCACGGGGACGGAGTCGGTCGTGTGCGACCTGAAGGCGGACGCCACCTTCGCGCGCGCGCTCTGCGCCCGCGCCGACGTCGTCCTGGAGGGCTTCCGCCCCGGGGTCGCCGAGCGGCTCGGGATCGGCCCCCACGACGTCCCCGGCACGGTCGTGTACTGCTCGCTGACCGGCTTCGGAGCGGAGGGGCCGCACGCGCAGCGGGCCGGCCACGACCTCAACTACCTGGGCTGGGCGGGGGCGCTCGCGGACACCGCCCCCGCGCTCCCCCCGGTCCAGGTCGCCGACCTCGCCGCCGGCGCCCTCGGGGCGGTGACCCAGGTCCTGGCGGCCCTCCTCGAGCGGGCGCGCACGGGGAAGGGCGCGCGCCTGGTCGTCTCCATGACCCACGGCGCGCACGACCTCGTCGCGCACCGGCTGGGCGGCGACCCGCGGCCGCGCCTGCTCACGGGCGGGCTCGCCTGCTACCGGATCTACGCGACGGCGGACGGCCGCTGGCTGACGGTGGCCGCCCTCGAGCCGCGCTTCTTCGCGCGGCTGTGCGTGCTGCTCGGGCGCCCCGACCTCGTCGAGCGCCACTACGCCGGAGACCAAGAGGCCCTCGCGGACGAGCTGGCCCGGATCTTCGCGCAGCGGCCGCTCGCCGACTGGCTCGCGCTCTGCGACGGAGAGGACGTGTGCGTGGGGCCGGTCTGGACGCTCGAGGAGGCGGCGGCCGCGTTCGGAGAGCCCGCGGTCGATCGCGAGGAGGTGCCGCTCGGCGCCCACACCGCGGCCTGGCGGCGGGAGCTGGGCCTAGCCGCCCCGTAGCCCCAGCGCCGCGGGCAGGGCGAGCAGGGAGTCGATCCGCTCCTCTGCGTCCGGATAGCGGCCCTCCCGGTCGAGGAGGATCGCGCGCATCCCGAGCGCCCGCGCTCCCTCGATGTCGTCCTCGTAGGAGTCGCCGACCATCGCGGTCTCCGCGGGGACCGTGCCGAGCGCCGCGAGCGCCGCCTCGAAGATCGCCGGATGCGGCTTGATCCGCCCGTGCGTGCGCGAGCCGACCATGGCGTCCACCTCGAGCCCGTGGTGGGCCGCGAACTCCTCCAGGTCGCGCTGGCCGTTCGAGACGAGGCCGATCCTCAGCCCGTGCCGCCGAAGCTCCTCGAGCACGGGCGGCACGTCCTCGTACAGGAAGAAGTTCTCGTGCCTTTCCCACTCCCGCACCATGTCCACCGCGCAGGCCCGCGCGCCCGCGGGGTCGCCCCCGAGCCCGAGCACGATGCGCTCGGTGAAGGCGATCCACACCTCCTCGTCGTGCACGAGCTCGCGCCGGCCCTGGAGCTCCGCGAGGGCCCGCTCGCGGGCCTCCGGGTAGCGCTCGGGGTCGAGGACGAGGCCGTGCCGCTCGCCCAGGCGCCGGTACCCCTCGGGCCCGAGCTCCGGCCCCGGCCGGAAGAGGGTGAAGTCGACGTCGAAGAGGACGGCGCGGAGCACGAGCCGGAAGGTACCTACGCCGCCGCGGCCGCCTCCCGCTCGAGCGGAGCGGCGCCGAGCGAGCGGAAGAGGGCGCGCGCCTCGCCGGCCGGAGCGGAGTCGCCTGTCGTCCTCGCCACCCCGAGGAGCGCGAGCGCCCGCTCGAGCACGAACGGATACGCCAGCCAGCGCCGCGCGGCCTCCCGGTACAGCTCCGCCGCGCCGTCGCGGTCGCCGCTCGCCTCGGCGAGGATCGCCCGGACCGTGACGCCCACGTGCAGCGCCCGCGGTGCGGCGTGCGCATCCATGCACACCAGGATCCCGGCATGCGCCTTGACGATCTCGCTCAGCGCCCAGAAGGCGCCCCGTCCCCGTACGGAAGGCAGCGGCCCTGCCGCCAGAAGGCGAGCTCGGGCCGGGCGTCCACGTACGCGTGCAACTCCGCGACCAGCCGGCTCTTGCCGATCCCCGCCTCGCCGATCAGGGTCACGAGATGGCAGGCGGACTCGTGGAGCGTTCGCGCGTACGGCTGCTGGAGCACGGCGAGCTCGTCGTCGCGCCCGACGAGAGGCGCCGCCCGACCCGGGTCGAGATCGACCCCGAAGCGGCTCCGTGCGCGAGCCGCGCCCCAGAGGCCGACCGGCTCGGCCTTGCCCTTGACCGCGACCGGCTCCATGGGCTCGTACTCGATCGCGTGCCGGGTGGCCCAGTAGCTCTGCTCGCCCACGACCAGCCCTCCGGGCGGGGGCGGCCGCCTGCATGCGGGCAGCCAGCCGTGTTGACACCGGCGGCCGCGAAGCGGCCGCGCTCCAGGGGGTCTGCGCAGGGCAGGAGTCCGCTCCCGCGGATTCCTGCCCTGCGAAAAGTCGGGGTGCCCAGATTCGAACTGGGGACCTCTCCGACCCGAACGGAGCGCGCTACCAGGCTGCGCCACACCCCGAGCGCGAGAAGGGTAGCGGCTGCGCCGCAGCTCGTGGTCAGGCAGCGGCGCAACACGGGGGACCTGACCCCAGCGTTGCGGACCCGCAGCTTGTGGTCAGGCAGCGGCGCAACACGGGGGACCTGACCCCAGCGTTGCGGACCCCAGCGTTGCGCGACCGCCTGGGCCGGGAGTATGCTCAGACCGTGACGGAAGCTCTCGAGAGGCGGGGCGCTTGACCCGCCGACAACCGAGATCGATCTCGAGCCCGACCGCGCTCGTTGCGCCGGCGGGCTTTTTTCATGTTGCGTCCAACGCCGGAGGAGGAACGCGATGGCCAACCACCTGACGCCCGACGAGCTCGCCAAGGAGACGGGGATCGACCGCGAGGAGGTGATCCGCATCTGCCTCGAGGAAGGCGTGCCGATCTACCACGGGAAGATCGACAAGACGCTCTTCCAGGCGTCGCTCGAGGCCGTCGGGACGGCCGGCTCCGCCGGGCGCGCGTAGCACCCGCCCGGGGCGCAATCAGGACGGGGAGCGGCCGCGGGCCCTCCCCGCCGCGCGGGCAGCCTTCGGCTTCGCCGGCGCTCGCTGCTTGGCCGCTCGCTGCTTCGCCGCGGCCACGCTCGCCTTGAGGGCCTCCATGAGGTCGAGCACGGGCGCCTCGGGCACGGGCTCCGGCGCCACCAGCTCCTCCCCGCGCAGCTTGGCCTCGAGCAGGGCGCGGAGGTCGCGCCGGTACTCGCTCGTCAGGAGCGAGGGCTCGAAGTCGCCCGCCAGGCTCTCGATCACCTGCCGGGCGAGCTCGAGCTCCGCCTCCTTGACCTCGGTGCCGGCGACCGCCTCGGCGATCTCGGCCTGCGAGTAGACGTCCTCGGCCAGGAAGAGCGTCTCGAGCGCGAGCGCGTTCTCCTGGGCGCGGATCAGGCAGAGGCTCTCCCGGCCGGAGCGCACGAAGCGCCCGAGCGCTGCCATCCCGGTCTGGCGCATCGCCTCGAGCAGGAGGACGTAGGGACGGCGCTGCGCGGCGCTCGCAGCCGGGACGAGGAAGTACGTACGGTCGAAGTAGATCGGGTCGACCGCCTGCTCGGGGACGAATCGGGTGACCTCGATCGCCCGGGAGTCGTCTGCGCGCTCGAGCGCCTCCAGCTCGGCCTCCTCGACGAGCACGTACTGTCCCTTCGCGATCTCGTACCCGCGGACGAGCTCGTCCGGCCCGACCTCCCGGTCGTGGGTCGGGCACCAGCGCTTCTGCTTGATCGGCGTCCCGCACTCGCGGTGGAGGAGGCGAAACGAGACGTCGGCCTGCCGCGCGGCCGGCTTCGTCGCCGGAGCGAGGCCGACGGGGATCGAGACGAGGCCGAAGCTGAGGGAGCCGTTCCAGGTCGTGCGCATCGCGAAGCCGAACTGTAGAGGGGACCGAGCGGGTTCGCCGCTCGAGCTCGAACCCCTGCGCGACCGAAGTAAGCTCCGAGTGTGACGGAGACGGCTGCGACCCTGGCTCGAGGCAGGCCACGCACGACGCCCGCCCGGACGATCGCCCACCTCTGGCAGGACGCGGTCGCCGCCGGGCGGACGAACCCCGCGTACCTGGTCGAGGACGGCGCCGGGGGCTGGCGCGCGGTGAGCTGGCGCGAGGCCGACGAGCGGGTCGTCGCGTACGCGAACGGGCTGCTCGCGCGTGGCGTGCGCAAGGGAGACACCTTCGCGCTGCTCGCGCGGAACACGCTCGACTGGGCCCTGCTCGACTTCGCCCTCGCGCGGACGGGCGCAGTCAGCGTTCCGATCTACGCCTCCAGCTCCGCCCGCGACGTCGGCTACCTGCTCGCCCACTCGGAGGCCGTGGGGATCGTCTGCGAGGACGGCGAGCAGCGCGCCAAGGTCGAAGCCGTCGCCTCCGAGCTGCCAGGGCTCCGGCACGTGCTCACCTTCACCGACCTGGACGCGCTCGCGGCCGAGGGAGAGGCGTTCGCGGAGGCCAACCCGGCCGCGCTCGAGCACGCCTCGGCCGCGCTCGAGGAGGAGGACCCGTACACGATCATCTACACCTCGGGCACGACCGGGCCACCCAAGGGCTGCATGCTCAGCCACCGCAACTACTATGCGATGGCGAGCGTGGCCGACTCGATGGAGCGCTTCTACCGGCCCGACGACCTCATGCTCCTCTACCTGCCGCTCGCGCACAACTTCGGCCGTCTGATGCTGCTGGGCGGCGCCTACGTGGGCTACACGGTCGCGCTCCTGCCCGATCCGCTGCGCGTGGGCGAGGCCCTGCTCCACGTGCGCCCGACCGTCCTCCCCAGCGTTCCGCGAGTCTTCGAGAAGATCCACACCGCGGTGCAGACCCGCTTCGCCGAGGCCTCCGGCCTGCGCGGGCGGCTGATCGAGTGGGCGCTCCCGCTCGGGCGCGAGGTCAGCCGCCGGCAGGCGGCGGGCGAGCCCGTGCCCGCGAGCCTGCGCCTCCGGCACCGGCTCGCCGACCGCCTCGTGTTCGCACGCGTGCGCGAACGGCTGGGCGGGCGCCTCCGCCTCGCCATCTCCGGGGGCGCGCCGCTCGCGCAGGAGATCGCGGAGTTCTTCGACGCGGTCGGCCTGCGCATCATGGAGGGCTACGGATTGACCGAGTGCACGACCGCGTGCACGACCAATCGCCCCGATCGGTACCGCTTCGGCACCGTCGGCCCGCCCCTCCCGGGCTTCCAGCTGCGGATCGCGGCAGACGGCGAGATCGAGGTTCGCAGCGAGACGGTGTTCCAGGGCTACTACAAGGACCCCGAGGCGACGGCGGCGGTGCTGACCCCCGACGGCTGGCTCAAGACGGGCGACATCGGCGAGCTCGACGAGGACGGCTTCCTGCGGATCACCGACCGCAAGAAGGACATCCTCGTCACCGCCGGCGGCAAGAACGTCGCGCCCCAGAACCTCGAGAACGACCTCAAGACCTCGCGCTACATCTCGCAGGCGCTCGTCGTCGGCGACCGGCGACCCTACGTCGCCGCCCTGCTCACCCTCGATGCCGAGGAGATCGGCCGCTGGGCGGCCGAGCGGGGAATCGAGGGCGACCTGGCGGCGCTCGCCCGGGACGAGCGTGTGCGCCAGCTCGTGCAGGAGATCGTGGACGAGGTCAACCGGGAGCGCTCCCGCTTCGAGCAGATCAAGCGCTTCGCCATCCTCCCACGCGACTTCTCGGCCGAGGAGGGCGAGATCACGCCGACCCTCAAGCTCCGGCGACGGGCGGTGCAGGAGCACTTCGCCGCCGAGATCGACGCGCTCTACGCGGCGCAGTAGGCCGCCGCCGCTCCTACAGGATCCGGCGCGCGCCGACCCACTTCGACGCGTACCAGTCCTCGTACAGGCTCGAGATCTTCACCACGTCGCCCGTGTGCGGGGCGTGGATGAACTGTCCGCCGCCGATGTAGATCCCGTTGTGCCCGAGCCCGTCGAAGAAGACGAGGTCTCCGGGCTGGAGCTCCTCGCGGGACACCGGCGTCCCGTACCCGAACTGCATCGCGGCGTTGTGCGGCAGCGAGATCCCGATCTGCGCGTAGACGTACATGACGAAGCCGGAGCAGTCGAAGCCCTGCGCGGGGCTCGCTCCTCCCCACTGGTAGGGAACCCCCAGGTACTGCATCGCGATCGCGACCACCTGGGCGGCCCGGCTCCCGTCCGGGAGCGGGGCGGGCGGAGCGGCGGCGGCGGCCTGCTCCACCGGGGCAGCCGGCTGCTCGGCCGCCTCGAGCGCCGCCAAGCGCTGCGCTTGCAGACGGGCCCGGGCCTGGGCGGCGAGAGCCGCCTGGCGGCGTCGCTCTGCCGCCTGCAGCCGGGCGATCTCGTCCTTGATGGAGGCGACGAGCCGCTGGCGCTCGGCGAGCTTGGCCTCGATCGCCTCCTTCTCCGCGGCCCGCTGGGCGACGATCCGCTCCTGCTCGGCCCGCGCCTGCTGCAGGCGGGCCCGCCGCGTCTCGACCTCCCGCCGGTAGCGCTCGACCGTGCGCAGGATCTGCGCATCCTGGTTCGACACGCGCTGAATGGCGTCGAAGCGGGCGATCACGTCGTCCAGGCTGCGAGAGCCGAGGATGACCTCGAGCGTGGAGTCGCCGTCGCCTGCCACGTACAGCTCGCGCAGGCGCTCGGCGATGCGCTGCTGCGCGACCACGAGGCTCCGGCGGGCGGCGACGAGGTGGCGGCCGTTCGAGGCCAGCTCTCCGTTCAGCCGCTCGAGCTCCAGCTGTGCGTAGTTCCAGGACTCGGCCGCCCGCGCGACTTCGGAGTCGAGCGCCCGGATCTCGGCCAGCACCGCCTGCGCCTGCGCCTGCTTCGACCGGATGGTGGGATCGGCGGACGCGGGTCCAACGGCAAGCACGAGCAGCGCAGCCGCCGCCGCGAGGGAGACGACGATCGGCACCCATCCACTGGCCGAGACCCCGAAGTGAGCCCTTCTTCGGCCACGGACAGGCCCGCCGGTGGCGGTCTGGCCCGTCACGAGTCGGGGAGCCTAGCACCCTGGGCGGATGCCTGCAACCCGCAACCGCGCCAAAATCTCTGCAAAGAGGGCGTTTCGTCGCACGCGCGAGCCGGGAATGTGGTAAGGTCGCCGCCTCGTGCTCAGGGGAACACGGAGGTGGGGACCGGGCCTCGTCGCGGTCCTCCTCGGGGCTTCGGCGGTCGGCGTCCTCCCGGCGAGCGGTGCTCCCAGCCCCGTCGCGCGCGCTGGCACCGCGTACAAGCTCCGGGTGGATGCGGTCGCCTACCACCTGCCGGGGAAGACGGCGAGCGGCCTGCCGGTGGGCAAGGGCGTCGTGGCCGTCGACCCGAAGGTGATCCCGCTGCTGACGCGCATGCACGTCCAGGGCTACGGGCACGCGATCGCCGCCGACGTCGGCACGGCGATCAAGGGCCGGATCATCGACCTCTGGATGCCGAGCCACGCCGCCGCCCGCAAGTGGGGCCGGCGCACGGTCACGATCACGATCTACCGGTAGCTGCGCCCCTCCAGCGGCCGGGTGCGCTACACCTCCCGCCGATGCGTCGCCTCGCCGCTCTCGCCCTGCTCGCTCTCGCCGCCGGGGCCGCGAGCGCGGCCGCGGCGCCTTCGACCTCCCCCGGCCTCGAGCGCGCGCTGCACGGAGCGCTCGCCTCGGCCGACCTCGACGCGCGCCGGACGGCCGTCCTCGCGGTCGACCTGGGGAGCGGCCAGACCGTCTTCGAGCTGAACGCCGACCGGCCGCTCGCCCCGGCCTCGCTCGAGAAGCTCGCCGTCTCCTTCGCCGCCCTGCGCGTCCTCGGGCCGTCGCATCGCTTCCGGACCGATCTCGTCGGCGCCGGGAGGCAGGCAGGACCCGTCTGGCGCGGGCACCTCTTCCTCGTCGGCTACGGCGATCCCACGCTCGCGCGCTCCGACCTCGAGCGGCTCGCCCGAGCGGTGGCGGCCCGGGGCATCCGGACGGTCACGGGCTCGGTCGTCGGGGACGACGGCTACTTCGACGCCCGCCGCGACGCGCCCGGCTGGAAGCCGACCTTCCTCGGCAACGAGGCGAGGCCGCTGTCGGCGCTCGCCGTCGAAGGGATCCGGGTCCCGCGGGCGAACGCGTCCGCGCTCGTCGCCGCCCGAGCGCTGGCAGGAGCGCTGCGTCGGCAGGGGGTGGCGGTGGCGGGGAGCGCCCGGGTCGGGCACGCGCCGGCGCGAACCCTCCTGCTCGCCCGCGACCGCTCGGAGCCGCTCGCGGCCCTCGTGCGGCGGATGAACGCCGACAGCGACAACTTCGTCGCCGAGCTGGTGCTGAAGGAGCTGGGGACGACCGTGGCCGAGCGCGGCTCGAGCGCGGCCGGCGCCCGGGTCGTCCGCGCGGTGCTGGCCGGAGTAGGCGTCCCGCTCGCCGGAGTGCGCATCGCGGACGGCTCGGGGCTCTCCCGGTTCGACCGCCTGACCGCCCGCTCGCTCGTTGCCATCCTGCGGGCCGCCTGGGCCGACCCGGAACGCCGCCAGACCTTCGTCTCCTCGCTCGCCGTCGCCGGGCTCTCGGGAACGCTGCGGAGCCGGCTGACCGCGCCGGCCACGCGCGGCCGCGTGCGGGCGAAGACGGGGACGACGAGCCGCGCCTGCACCCTGGCGGGCTACGTCGGCCGTCGCTACGCGTTCGCGATCATCCACAACGGCCGGCCGGTCGCCACGTGGTCGTCCCGGTCAGCGCAGGACCGCTTCGTCACCGTCCTCGCCCGTGCGTAGGAGCGCGCGGAGGTCGTCCTCGGTGAGGACGGGAACACCGAGGGCGACGGCCTTCTCCGCCTTCGAGCCGGGGCTCTCGCCCACGATCACGCCCGTGGTGCGCTTGGACACGGAGTCGGTCACCCTCGCACCGAGCGCCTCGAGCGCCGCCTTCGCCTCCTCGCGCGTGTACCCGGCGAGCGTGCCCGTGAGGACGTAGGTGCGGCCGGCGAGCAGGCCGGCGGCAGCGGGGCGCGCGGCCGCCTCCTCCTCGAGGCGCAGCCCGAGCGCGCGCAGCTCCTCGATCAGAGCACGGTTGTCGGGGTCGGCACACCACTCGGCGATCAGCTCCGCGCGGTCGGGGCCGACGCCCTCGACCTCCTGCAGCTCCTCCAGCGTGGCGTCGAGCAGACGGTCGATGGTGCCGAAGTGGCGCGCGAGGTTGCGGGCGATCACCCACCCGACCTTGGGGATGTTGAGGCCGAAGAGCACGCGCGCGAAGGGCTGCTCCTTCGAGCGGCGGATCGCCTCGACGGCCCGCGCGGCCGAGATCTCGGCGAAGCCCTCGAGCGCCTCGAGCTGCTCGGGAGTGACGCGGTAGAGATCTGGCAGGGAACGGACGATGCCCTCGTCCCAGAGCTTGCGGACCGTGCTCTCCCCCACCCCTTCGATGTCCATGGCCGCGCCGACCCAGTGGATGAGCGTCTCGAGGCCGCGCGAGGGGCAGGCCCGGTTCGGGCAGCGATGGTGGACCTCCCCGGGCGGCTTGACCACCTCGGCTCCGCAGACGGGACAGTGCGCCGGCATCTTCCATGGCCTCGTCCCCGGCTCGTGCTCGCCGGCCGGCCCGACGACCTGGGGGATGACGTCGCCGGCGCGCTGGACGACGACGAGGTCGCCCTCGCGAATGTCCTTGCGGTTGATGTCCTCCTCGTTGTGCAGGGTCGCGCTCGTGACCGTCACGCCGCCGACCTGGACGGGCTCGAGCTCGGCGAGCGGGTTGAGGACGCCCGTCCGGCCGACCCGGACGTGGATCTTGCGCAGGCGCGTGACGGCGGTGCTGGGCGCCCACTTGTAGGCACGGGCGAAGCGGGGGCGGCCGTGGAGCGAGCCGAGGCGCTCCTGCTGGGCGAAGGAGTCGACCTTGATCACGACGCCGTCGACCTCGTAGTCCAGCTCGGCACGGCGCCGCTCCCAAGCGGCGCAGGCCTCGGCCACCTCCTCGATCGACTCGAGCCGCTCGGCGCCCGGGTTCGTGCGGAAGCCGCGCTCGCGGAGCCAGGCCAGCGTCTCCCACTGGGTCTCCGGAGCAGCTCCCCCGTGCACCCCGACCCCGTAGACGAAGATCGAGAGCGGGCGCTCGGCGGTGATGGCGGGGTTCAGCTGGCGGAGCGAGCCGGCGGCCGCGTTGCGCGGATTGGGCGCCGGCTTCCTGCCCGCCGCGATCTGGGCCTCGTTGAAGCGGCGGAAGGCCGAGAGCGGGAAGTAGACCTCGCCGCGCACCTCGAGCACCTCCGGCGGCCGCTCGCCCGGAGGCAGGAGGAGCCGCAGGGGCACGGCTGGGATCGTGCGCAGGTTCGCGGTCACGTCCTCCCCCCGCTCCCCGTCGCCCCGCGTCGCCCCGCGCACGAACACGCCTCGCTCGTAGACGAGCGACACCGCCGAGCCGTCGATCTTCGGCTCCACCACCCAGGCGACGGGCTCGCCGGTGCCGAGCCGGCGCGCGACGTCCTCCGCCCACTTGAAGAGCTGCTCGGGCGTCGTCACCTTCTCCAGCGAGCCCATCGGCGAGAGGTGCTCGACCTTGCGGAAGCCCTCGGCGGGCGGCGCTCCGACGCGCTGGGTGGGCGAGTCGGGCGTGACCAGCTCCGGGTGCGCCTCCTCGAGGGCCTTCAGCTCGTCGAAGAGCGCGTCGAAGGCTTCGTCCGGGATCTCCGGATCGTCGAGGACGTAGTACCGGTAGCTGTGGTAGTCGAGCAGACGGCGTAGCTCGGCTACCCGCTCGGCGACGACCGCGGGAGAGGGCGTCCTGGCGGACGTCCTAGAGGACATCCAAGAGCTCCCGGGGGGCGCGCACGAACGCGTCGGGCTGCTCCGAGAGCAGCCGCTCGTCCGGGTGGATCCCGCCCCAGCCGACCGCCACCGCAAACGCTCCCGCCGCCTTGGCGGCACGGATGTCGAAGGGCGAGTCCCCGACGTAAGCGGCCTCCTCGGGCGAGGCCTGCAAGCGCTCGAGCGCCGCCAGGACCGGGTCCGGGTCCGGCTTGTGGCGCTCCGTGTCGTCGTGTCCGACGATGACGTCGAAGTGGTCGCCGAGCGCCGGGAAGCGGGCGAGCGCGAGGGCGACGGTCCGGTGCCGCTTCGCCGTCACGATCCCCAACCGCCGCCCTTGGGCGCGGAGCCGGGGCAGGACCTCGAGCATCTCGTCGAAGGCCTCCAGGGTCTCGTGCAAGGCGTCGTTGTGGACGCGGTAGGCCTCCACCAGCTCGTCCGCGCGCTCGGCGTCGAGCGCACGCATCTGCGCGACCAGGCCCTGGCCGCCCACCGTCGCGGCCAGCTCCTCGCGAGCGATCTCCCGGCCGAGCACGGTGCGCACGGCGTGCTCCATCGAGGCGAGGATGATCGGTCCCGAGTCGATGAGGGTGCCGTCGAGGTCGAAGAGGACGACGGGGAAGCGCATGCGGCGATCGTAGCCCGGCGTCGCGGGGATCCGGTAAGCCCCGGTGTCAGACACCGGACCGGATCGGCATCCGCCTCCGATCAAGAGGCCACGTCCGGGGAAGCCGCGTCCCCGGGGTGCTCCGCCTCGGCAAGCCGCCGTGCAGAGCGGCCGCGGTCGTGCCACCTGCCTGGGGAGAAATCGGCACGAACTTGTTGCACCTCCCCCTTGACAGCCACCGGTGTCTGACACCGGTGGCACCGTCCGCACCAGAAGGCGTGCGCTACGGGTAGTCGACCCGCTCGAGGTAGAGGCCCCACGGCGGCGCCGTGAGCCCGGCCTCGGCCCGCGGGCGCCCGGCGAGCAGCTGCGCGAGGCGCGCTGGCGCGTCCGGGCCCGCCTCGAGCATCGTCCCGACGAGCGTGCGCACCATGTGCCGGAGGAAGCTGTCCGCGGTGATCGCGAAGTCGAGCCGGTCGCCGTCGCGCTCCCAGGAAGCGGCGAGGACGGTACGTACGAAGACGTCGTGCTGGGTCTCGGCCGGCGTGAAGGCGCGGAAGTCGTGCTCGCCCGGAAGGAGGGCCGCCGCGGCCGCGAGCGCGTCCGGATCGACGGAGCGCGGCCACCAGAGCGCCCGCCGCGCCTCGAGCGGCGAGCGTGTCCGGCGCGCGAGGACGCGGTAGCGGTACGACCGCGAGCGGGCGGAGAAGCGCGCGTGGAAGCCAGCCGGCGCCTCTTCGGCGGCGAGGACGGCGACGTCCTCCGGCAGCGCGGCGTTGAGGGCCTCGCCCGCCCGCTCGGCAGGCGGCCCGCCCTCGACCTCCACGCTCGCGACCTGCCCCGTCGCGTGCACGCCGGCGTCGGTCCTGCCGGCGACGGCGAGACCCCGCCAGCGCGGGAAGACAGCGTCGAGCGCCTCGCGAACCACGCCCTCGACGGTGCGCAGCTCCGGCTGCCGCGCCCAGCCGCGAAAGCCGGTCCCGTCGTACTCGAGCGTGAGCTTGAGGATCACGCGCCGACCCGAAGCGCGGCGAGCGCGGCGACCGGGAGCGCGGCGGGCCTCACGGGCCCGGCTCCACGACCAGGGTGAGGCCGTCCACGGCGCGCACGACCACCCTCGTGCCCGCGTCGCAGCCTCCCGGACAGCGCGCCTGCCAGAGCTCGCCGCCGATCTTCACCTGCCCCTCCGGCCACAGGTCGCCCAGGGCGACGCCCTCCCTGCCGACGAGCGCCTCGACGCCGACCGCTGCCTTCCGCCGCTTCGACCACCAGAGGAAGAGGGCGGTCTCGGCGAGGTCGAGCGCCCCGCCGGCGACCACGGCCACGAGCCCCCACGGATGCGGGAGCACGAAGAGCGCGAGCAGCACGGCGAGCAGGAAGAGCACACCCGGAGGGTAGTAGCCCCGTCCCGGGCGAGCTCAGGCCTCGGCGGAAGCGGTCTCCTGCGCGGTTGGAGCACGTCGAGGCGAGAGCGGCCTCGACGCCGGCTCGTAGTCGACGAGCTCGAGGTAGACCATCTCGGCGGCGTCGCCGGAGCGCGGGCCGAGCCGGACGATGCGCGTATAGCCGCCGGGGCGGTCGGCGAAGCGGGGGGCGACCTCGGCGAAGAGCCGGTGCACGACGTCGTTCGAGCGCAGCGCGGCCAGCGCCTGCCGGCGTGCGTGCAGGTCGCCGCGCTTGCCGAGCGTGATCAGCTTCTCCGCGAACGGCTTGACCGCCTTCGCCTTGGCCTCGGTCGTCTCGATGCGCCCGTGCTCGATCAGGGCGCCGGCGAGGTTCGAGTAGAGCGCCTTGCGGTGCGCCGAGTCCCGGCCCAGCTTCTTGCCGGCCCGCTGGTGCCTCACGCCAGCTCTTCCCCCTTGAGCGTGAGGCCGTGCTGCGCCAGCGCCGCCCGGACCTCCTCGATCGACTTGCGCCCGAAGTTCGGGATCGCGACCAGCTCGTTCTCGCTCTTCGAGGTCAGGTCGCCGATCGTCTCGATCCCGACCCGCTTCAGGCAGTTGTACGAGCGGACGCCGAGCTCGAGCTCCTCGATGGGGAAGTTCTCCATCCCGTGCGCCGCCGGCGCCTCCGCGGCGGCCTCGGCGGCGGCCTCGGCGAGACCCTCGATCCGCTCCAGGTCGGTGAAGACGGCGAGCTGCCGGATGAGGATCTCCGCCGCCTGGGCGATCGCGTCGCGGGGCTCGACCGAGCCGTCCGTGGTCACGTCCAGGACGAGCTTGTCGTAGTCCGTCCGCTGACCGACGCGCGCGGCCTCCACCTCGTAGGCGACCCGGCGCACCGGCGAGAAGATGGAGTCGATGGGGATCACTCCGATCGTCGTCTCCGGCCCGCGATTCAGCTCCGCCGGGACGTACCCGCGCCCGCGCCCGATGGTCAGCGTCATCTCGAGCTTGCCCTTGTCCGACAGGTGGGCCAGCTCCAGCTCCGGGTTCAGGATCTCGAGGTCGGCCGGCGCCTCGATGTCGGCCGCAGTGACGGCGCCCGGGCCCCGCCGCGCGAGGTAGACCTCGATCTCGGGCGAGGCGCCGTGCAGGCGCACGATCAGGTTCTTCAGGTTGAGGATGATGTCGGTCACGTCCTCGCGGACTCCCGGGAGGGTGGTGAACTCGTGCGCGACCCCCTCGATCTTGACCGCGGTCACGGCCGCACCCTCGAGCGAGGAGAGGAGGACGCGGCGGAGCGAGTTCCCGAACGTGTGCCCGAAGCCGCGGTCGAGCGGCTCGATCACGAAGACGCCGCGATTGCCGTCGGCCTCCTCGCGGACGATGCGCGGGATCTGGAAGTCCATCAAGCTGCTGCTGGTAGCCAATTCTCTTCCTTCCTGGATCGAGGCAGGGGCGCGGGCCTCTGCCTTACTTCGAGTAGAGCTCGACGATGAGCGACTCCTGAACGGGAGCGTCGATCTCGTCCCGCTCGGGCCACTTCAGCACCGTACCCGAGAGCCCCTCGTGGTCGGCCTGGAGCCACGGCGCGACCGAGGCCGTCAGGTCGGTCGCATCGCGGACGAGCTGCTCGACGGGGCTGCCCGGCCGGAGCGAGACGACGTCGCCGGGCCGCAGGCCGTAGCTCGGGATGTTCACGCGCCGCCCGTTCACCTGGAAGTGGCCGTGGCGGACGAGCTGGCGCGCCTGCGCGCGCGAGCCCGCGAAGCCGAGGCGGTAGACGACGTTGTCGAGCCGCGTCTCCAGGGCGCGCAGCAGATTCTCGCCCGGGGCGCCCTGGCGGCGGCTCGCCTTCTCGTAGGTGGTGCGGAACTGCTTCTCGAGCAGGCCGTAGTAGCGGCGCGCCTTCTGCTTCTCGCGCAGCTGGAGCAGGTACTGGCTCTGCTTGATGCGGCCGCGTCCGTGCTCCCCCGGCGGGTAGCTCCGCCGCTCGACGGCGCACTTCTCGGTCAGGCAGCGCTCCCCCTTGAGGAAGAGCTTGACGCCCTCCCGGCGGCAGATGCGGCACTTGGGCCCGAGGTCGCGCGCCATCAGACCCGCCTCCGCTTGCGGGGCCGGACGCCGTTGTGGGCCTGGGGGGTGACGTCCTTAACGCCGAGGATCTCGAGGCCGGCCGCCTGCAGGGAGCGGATCGCGGTCTCCCGCCCCGAGCCCGGTCCCTTGACGAAGACCTCGACCTTCTGCAGGCCGTGCTCCATCCCCTTGCGCGCGGCGCTGTCCGCGGTCACCTGCGCGGCGAAGGGGGTGGACTTGCGCGAGCCCTTGAAGCCGGCCGAGCCCGCCGACTCCCAGACGATCACGTTCCCCTCGCGATCGGTCAGGGTCACGATCGTGTTGTTGAACGAGGTCTTGATGTGCGCCTGGCCGATGGCGATGTTCTTCTTGGCCTTGCGGCGCGCACGGCCGCGGGAGGCCGACTTCCGGGGAGGGGCCATCTACTTCTTCTTCCCGCGCCCGACCGTCTTCTTCGGGCCCTTGCGCGTGCGCGCGTTCGTCTTCGTCCGCTGCCCGCGCACCGGCAGGTTGCGCCGGTGCCGGATCCCGCGGTAGGCGCCGATCTCCTGCAGGCGCTTGATCGCCTGCGCGCGCTCGCGGCGGAGGTCGCCCTCGACCTGCAGCTCGGAGTCGATGTAGGCGCGGAGCTTGGTGACCTCCTCGTCGGTGAGGTCGCGCACCTTCTCGTCGGGATCGAGCCCCAGCTCCCGGCAGATCTTGAGCGCGGTCGAGCGGCCGATCCCGTAGATGTAGGTGAGCCCGATCTCGAGCCGCTTCTGTGTGGGGAGGTTGACGCCGGCGATGCGAGCCACGTCGCTAGCCCTGCCTCTGCTTGTGCCGGGGGTTCGAGCAGATGACGAGCGTGCGCCCGTGGCGCTTGATCACGCGGCAGCGCTCACACATCGGCTTCACGGACGGACGGACTTTCATCGGCTCCTCTCGGGCTACTTCAGTCGGAAGGTGATGCGGCCGCGGCTCAGGTCGTAGGGAGAGAGCTCGACCTTGACCCGATCGCCGGGGAGGATGCGGATGTAGTGCTTGCGCATCTTCCCGGAGATCGTGGCGAGCACGCTGTGGCCGCTGTCGAGCTGGACCCGGAACATCGTGCTCGGGAGCGCCTCGACGACCTCGCCTTCGACCTCGATCTTCTCTTCCTTGACTGCCACTTCCGCGTGCGGACGACGCCTTTCGGTCGCTGCTTTCCTGGTCCTCTGGAGAACGGCGGCGCGAGCGAGCGGCCCCGCGCCGCGGCCGGTCATCGTAGCACAGGCCTTGGTGTGGTCGGCAGCAACCGGGGGACGGACGGGCGCAGACATCAACGGCGAAGCCGGCGCGCTTCAGGGGTGCTCGCGCGGCCGGGGATCCGCTCGGCGGATTCCCGGTCCTGCGCGGGGCCCACCCGCGGGGTGAGGATGCGCGGGCCCTCCGCGGTGATCGCGATCGTGTGCTCGAAGTGGGCCGCGAGGGAGCCGTCGGCGGTCCGGATCGTCCAGCCGTCGGGCTCCACCACCACCTCGGGGGAGCCGGCCGTGATCATCGGCTCGATCGCGATCGTCATCCCCTCTGCGAGGCGGGGGCCGCGCCCCGGCTCGCCGAAGTTGGGGATGTGGGGGTCCTCGTGGTAGGAGCGGCCGACGCCGTGCCCGACGAGGCTGCGCACGACCGCGAAGCCCGCCGCCTCGACCACGGTCTGCACGGCGTGGGAGATGTCCCCGACCCGGTTTCCGACCCGCGCCTCGGCGATCCCGGCCGCGAGCGCGTCCTGGCCGGCCTCGAGCAGGCGCCTGGCCTCGGGCTCGAGCTCGCCGACGCCGAAGGTGTAGGCGCTGTCGGCGATGTACCCGTCCAGGGTGACTCCGACGTCGATCGTGACCAGGTCGCCCTCGGCGAGCGTGTAGGCCCCGGGGATCCCGTGCACGACGACCTCGTTGGGGGAGATGCAGATCGCCTTCGGGTAGCCCCGGTACCCCTCCGAGGTCGGGATCCCGCCGCGCTCGCGGATGAACACGTCCGCCGCGGCGTCCAGCGCCTCGGTCGTGACGCCGGGCCGCAGCAGCGTGCCGACGTAGGCGATCGTCTCCGCGACGAGCGCCCCGGCGGCCGCGATCCGCTCGATCTCGCGCGGGCTCTTGCGGATGATCATCGCGCGGCCTGGCCGATCCGGCCGAGCGCCTCCTCGAGCGCCGCCGTCACCTCGTCCATCGTCCGCTCGCCGTCCACCTCGACGAGGAGCCCCGCCGCGCGGTAGCGCTCGAGCACCGGCTCGGTCAGCTCGTGGTAGAGCCGCAGCCGCTTCCGGATCGCCTCGGGCGTGTCGTCGCTCCGCCCCTCCTCGCGCTGCCGGCCGAGGAGGCGCGTGAGCGCGACCTCGTCCGAGACGTCGAGCAGGAGCACGGCGTCGAGCGGCTTTCCGAGCTCGTCCAGCATGGCCTCGAGCGCCTGGGCCTGCGGCAGCGTGCGCGGGAATCCGTCGAGCAGAAACCCGTCCTCCCCCGCCAGGCGCTCGCGGATGAGCTCGATCATGAGCTCGTCGGGCACGAGATCGCCGCGCTCGAGGATGGGCTGCACCCGCCGGCCGAGCGCGGTGCCCTCGGCGACGGCGGCGCGGAGGATGTCGCCCGTGGCCACGTGCGGGATCCCGTAGGCGGCGGCGAGGCGCTTGGCCTGCGTGCCCTTGCCCGAGCCCTGCGGGCCGACCACGAGCAGCCTCATGAGCTGACCCCGCCGGCCCTCAGCGGAGGAAGCCCTCGTACGAGCGCATCATCATCTGCGATTCCATCTGGCGCATCGTGTCGAGGGCGACCCCGACCGCGATCAGCACGGAGGTGCCGCCGAGCGCGCCCGCGCCCGCCTGCGAGAACCCGCCGTAGGCGATGAAGAGGCTGGGCAGGACGGCGACCAGAGCGAGGAAGAGCGACCCGGGCAGCGTCAGCCGGGAGAGGACACGGTCGAGGTACTGCGCCGTCGGCGGCCCCGGCCGGATCCCGGGGATGTAGCCGCCGTAGCGGCGCAGGTTGTCCGCCTGGTCGACCGGGTTGAACTGGACCGCCGTGTAGAAGTAGGTGAAGACGACGATCATCATCCCCTCGAGCAGGAGGAAGGTCCAGTCGCCGGGCCGGAAGTGCTGGTTGACGAAGCCCTGCGTGGCCGGGAAGTACTGCGCGATCGTGGGCGGGAAGGCGAGGATCGCGGCCGCGAAGATGATCGGGATGACGCCGGCCATGTTCACGCGCAGCGGCAGGTAGGTGGAGCCGCCGGCGGTCATCCGGCGCCCGACCATGCGCCGCGCGTACTGGATCGGGATCCGCCGCTGGCCCTCCTGCACGAAGACGACGGCGGCGACGATGAGGAGGGCGATCAGCGGGTAGAAGATCCGCTCCATCGGGCCGCCGTTCCACCAGGCGGCGATCCCCAGCGGCGCACCGACGAGGATCGAGGCGAAGATGAGGATCGAGATGCCGTTGCCGACGCCGCGCTTGGTGATCATCTCGCCCATCCACATGAGCAGCGTCGTCCCGGCGGCGAGCGTGACCACGATCAGGACGAGGCGGCCGGCGTTGGCTTCCAGCGCGCCCTGGCTGCGGAAGAGGAACGCGTAGCCCGTCGCCTGCGCCGCGGCCAGCCCCACCGTCAGGTAGCGCGTGTACTGCGTGATCTTGGCGTACCCGGCCTCGCCCTCCTTCTGCAGCTCCGCGAGCCGCGGCACGACGACCGTCATCAGCTGCAGGATGATCGAGGCGGTGACGTAGGGCATGATCCCGAGCGCGAAGAGGGAGAACTGCGAGAGCGCGCCGCCCGAGAACAGGTTGAGCAGCCCGAGGATGGTCCCGCCCCGGCCCGAGAAGTAGTTCTCGATCGTGTCCGAGTTCACGCCGGGGGCGGGGATCCAGGAGCCGAGCCGGTAGACGGCGAGGACGGCGGCGGTGAAGAGCACGCGCCGCCGCAGCTCGGGGACGCGCCAGGCGTTCGCGAGCCAGGAGAACACCGCTCAGGCCTCCGCGCCCTCGGGCTCGGGCTCCGGTGCCTGCGCCGACTCCGCGGCGGCCGGCCCCGGGGCGCGCGTGCGCTTCCTCTTCCGCCCGCCGGGCTCGCGCAGGCGGACGACCGTGCCGCCCGCCGCCTCGATCTTCTCGACCGCGCTCCGCGAGAAGCGATGCGCCGTGACGACCAAGCGCTTGCTCAGCTCGCCCTCCCCGAGCACCTTGACGTCGACCGAGAGCCTGCGGATGAGGCCGGCCGCCCGCAGCGCCTCCGGGGTCACCTCGGCCCCGTCCTCGAAGCGCTGCTCGAGGTCGCCGACGTTGACGGGCTGGGCGAAGGTCCGGAAGGGCCCGATCGGCATCGCGTCCTTGGAGGTCGCACCGCGTAGCTTGCCCAGGCGCATGTCCAGGGGCGTCTGCCCGCCTTCGAAGCCGGGCTTCATCTTGTGCGAGCCGGAGCGGGCCTTCTGGCCCTTGACCCCTCGGCCGGCGTAGCGGCCCGTGCCCGAGCCCGCGCCGCGGCCGACCCGCTTGCGGGCCTTGCGCGGCTGCGCCGGCCTGAGGCTGGAGAGGTCGAGCTCGTCGGGCATCAGGCGTCCTTTCCGTCGATGCGAACGAGGTGCGCCACTTGGCGCAGCATGCCGCGCAGCTGCGGCGAGTCTTCGTGCTCGGCGCTGCGACCGATCCGGCCCAGACCGAGCGCGCGCAGCGTACCGCGGTGGCGCTGCGACTGACCGATCGCGCTGCGCACCTGCGTGATCCGGACGCGGCTCACTCGGCCGCCTCCCCGCCCGCCTCCCCGGCGGGCTCCACGGGCGGCGCCTCCGCGGAGGCCTCGTCCTCCGCGGCGCGCGAGACCGGGAGCACGTCGGCGATGCGCTTGCCGCGCAGCTGGGCGACCTCCTCGGGCCGGACGAGGCGGCGGAGCCCGTCGACCGTCGCCCGGGTCATGTTGATCGGCGTGGTCGTGCCCAGGCTCTTCGCGAGCACGTCGCGGATGCCCGCCAGCTCGAGGACGGCGCGCACGCCGGCGCCGGCGATCACACCCGTCCCCTCGCTCGCCGGACGGAGGACGACCCGCGCCGCGTCGAACTCGCCCACGATCTCGTGGGTGATCGTCTGGCCGTGCTTGGGCACGGTGAAGAGGTTCTTCTTCGCGTCCTCGACCGCCTTCGCGATCGCGAGGGGGACCTCGCGCGCCTTGCCGTAGCCGAGGCCGACCCGGTCGACCTCGTCCCCGATCGCGACCAAGGCGGTGAACGAGAAGCGGCGGCCGCCCTTGACGACCTTGGCCACGCGGTTGATCTCGATGACCCGCTCCTTCAGCTCGCGGGTCGCGGCGACGTCGCTCAAAACTGGAGCCCTCCCTCGCGGGCGCCCTCGGCGAGCGCCTTCACGCGTCCGTGGTACAGGTAGCCGCCGCGGTCGAACACGCAGCGCTCGATGCCGGCCCGCTTCGCCGCGGCGGCGAGGGCCCGACCGACCTCGCGCGCCTGCTCGGTCTTGGAGCCGGCCGTCCGGGCGACCGTCGTCCAGGCGGCGGAGGCGAGCGTGTGCCCGCGCTCGTCGTCGACGAGCTGCGCGAAGATGCCGCGGTTGGAGCGGAACACGACCAGGCGCGGGCGCTCGGCCGTCCCCGAGACCTTCCCGCGCACGCGGCGGTGGCGGCGCCGGCGCGCCTCCCGGGTCGAGAGCGTGCTCATGCCCGCTTGCCCACCTTCCGGCGCACGTGCTCGCCCTGGTAGCGGATGCC